>Ga0209976_10000004_pt1 | contig 294409 bp, 291 predicted proteins | sample SumtaG_FD_182806 | JGI IMG/M metagenome (GOLD analysis project Ga0209976, IMG submission 182806) | Deep subsurface microbial communities from Indian Ocean to uncover new lineages of life (NeLLi) - Sumatra_00157 metaG (SPAdes) (version 2) | ecosystem: Environmental > Aquatic > Marine > Oceanic... | reverse complement strand
AAGGAGTGTGTAAAGTAGGGTACACAGTTGATACAAGTGGTTCGTATACTAAAACTGCTGGCTCCCTCATCCAAGTTATTGATTATACATATCACATGTATACCTGCTCTAATACGGTGTATAGCATGTGGCAAGGTGGTATGGAAAGCGTTATCACTACTTCTTATAAGGGAAAATCCACCACTGACAAGGGGTCAATCAGTAATTTACCCCTCAGTTTCGAAGCCGATAATGGAACTTTCAATTATAATATGGGCGATCGATCTGACCCGGAACAGATATGGGTTAGAATTAGTGGCAGTGTTAACGAATCCAACATGACTTTAAACTACTCTGGGGGATTAGCTAGAGCAGTATACGATTTATCTGCAGAAGGTTCTGTCAAGGAAGGTGCGGCAGAGTGTGAGTCATCGAAATAATTCAAAAAAATTTCCAACTCTGTTGCTAGACTATGATTCTCACTCTTGAGGGAAAAAGAGCTATAATTAACCCAGGAGCATGATTAAAGAAATTAAGGCAAAAAGTATATTGGTGTCGTCTAAGCTTCCTGATACTGATTATGTGATAAATCCATATACTGGCTGTGCTTTTGGATGTAGTTATTGTTACGCCAGTTTTATGGGTAGATTTGTAGGTAAAAAAATTGATGATTGGGGAAATTATGTTTTTGTTAAAGCAAATTTAGTTGAAGTTTTAGAAAAGCAATTAGAAAAGATAAAAGATAAGACAAAAACAATTTTTCTAAGCTCAGTCACTGATCCATATCAGGGAATAGAGAATAAGTACAAACTAACAAGGAAAGCATTAGAGTTATTGGTTAAATATAAATGGAAAGGGAAAATAGGAATTTTAACCAAATCTAATTTAGTTTTACGAGATATTGATCTTTTTAAGAAACTTAAAAAAGTGGAAGTTGGTTTAACGATTACATCTACAGATGATAAGGTTAGTCGATTTTTGGAGAGATCGGCACCGCCAGTGTCTTTGAGATTAAAGGCATTAAAAAAACTAAATGAAGAAGGAATAAAAACATATGCTTTTGTAGGACCTTTATTACCACATTTTTCAGCTAATCCTAAGGGATTAAAAAAGATTTTTGATGCTTTGGAAAAAACTGAAGTAAAAGAGCTTTATTTGGAACATCTTAATTTATCATCATATATTCAAGGGAGATTATTAAAAAGACTAAAAGGTGAAAAGAATGAAGTTATAAGGAAATTCTATGAAGCAAGAAAAGGGGAGTATAAAAAAGAGTTAAATGAAGTGATTAGAAAATTATTAGCTAACTATAATTTTAAGGTAAGAAGAGGTGAAGTGTTGGAGCATGGCAAGAATAGCTAGTTATTGCTATTGCTTTATAAAAAATCTTAACTTGAGGTAAAATATAAATATGTTAGAACATCAATCCTTATCAGAAATCTATCCAGAGTTTGTTAAAATTTTTCCAACTCTCGAAGGAGAAATAGACAGTTTTTTAGAAGGAAGTGGAAAGAAAGTTGTGACATTAAACACTCCAGTAGAAGAAGTTAGGCAATGTGTTGAAGAAATGCAATCAATAGCAGCTACAATAGCAACTACAATTGTTAAAGGCATCAGGGATGGTAAAATTGATCCTGTATCTTTTTTTGTCGATATAACAAAACCAGCCAGAGAAGTCGGCGAAGTAAAAGTCGGTAGTTCAAAACAAGTTGGTTTAATGACTTCTGGGAAGAACACTTACCACATTTTAGAAAAAGTGGGTAATGTTAAAGGAAAAAATTCCCTTTTATTATTACAAAGGGTTCCATATGAAGTAGACACTGAGGGTGAAGTTCACGGAATTAAAAAGGTGAGGAGAGAGAAAGGAGAAAATTTAGTTCCTGATAATAAAGGAGGAATAGAGATCTATTTACCTTTAACAAACGATATTACTTTTTATGTTAATGACCAGATTTTTAAACCAAAAGCTTTGGAAGGATTGGTGACTATATTGCCTGGTGACAACCACCATCATATTAGAAGACAAGGGCAAGGACCAAAAGGACCAAAAGGACCAAAAGGACCAGCAAGGGTTTTTATTCTTGCCGGTTGTGGCTTTATAAAAGGCACTAAGACTGACAAAAGATTTGAAGTCTCGAAATTTAAGGAAATACCAAGGTTTACTCCATTGGGTTAATATGCAAAGCAAGACTAAAATTAAAATCTGTGGTATCACTAATGAAAATGACGCTTTGGAACTTTTAAGATACGATGTTTTTGCTTTGGGATTCGTAATTACCAAGAAAAAAATTCCTTCAAGAATTGATTTAAACTTAGCAGCAACAATAATTAAAAAGTTGCCTTCACATATTTTGTCTGTGGTTGGAGTAGCTAATTTGCCTCCAGAAGAAATTATTTCCATTTGTCAAAAAACAAAAGCTCATGCTGTTCAAATTCAAAAAGGAAGTACGACATCAGATATTTTAAAGATTAAGAGAAAAATCCCAGAACTTAAGATTTGGAAAGTAGTTTTTACTGATACAGAACCTAATTTTGATGAGATAGCTGATTTTGAAAAGATATCCGATGTAATTTTAATACATAGCAAAGAAAAAAAGTGGCCAACAGGATTAAAAATAGCTAAAGTTTTAACAAAGCCTTTTATTATCGCTGGCGGCTTAGGTTTACATAACATTAAACGAGCTGTTGAAAAATTTAACCCCTTTGCTATTGATTTGATTAGAGGCGTGGAAACTGTTCCAAGGAAAAAAGACTTTGATAAAGTAAAAAAACTTATTAGTATTATTAAGGTTTAGAACTTGGGGTTGGTAAACTATCTTAGTTGTAAAAATTCTGAAAAAATTTCCAACTTGTTGCCAGGCTAAGACTCTCACTTTTTCAAGATAGGAATTCTTTAATCTTATATCCAATACTTGACATGCTAACCTATAATAAAATATATGTTAAATGAGCTTATAGTCACAGGAAAAATAAGAGAAGAGAATGCTTTAAAATTAGTAATTCCTAATTTTGAAGAAATTGATGGACTTCGAGAATTTGATAGCATAGTTTTAAAGAAAAATAGATTGTTATTCCAACTTCAACAACATCATCCTGATACATATGCTCATAGTTTAAATGTACGCAAGATTACTTGGTCTCTTTCAAATAGACTTGGATTTACAAATCCAAATTCATTATTAGCAGCAGAACTTCATGATATAGGCAAATTAGTTTTTCCTCAAGATATATTATCTAGGGGAAACAACCATGGAGTATTTAATGATTATATTATGAAATTACCACATCATTCATTCTTTTCAGCAAGAATTTTAGAATACTTGGGTTTTAATAGAACAATAGTTGAAATTGCCAAACATCATAGTGCTGATTGGCATGAAATAAAACATGATCCTAGTTTGTTTCATGGAAAATTTTCTTTAATTTCAATAGTAAGATTAGCTGATACTATCGTAGCCATGACAGATTTTAGTCGTCAATATCAAAAAAAACCAGAAATTATAAAAATAATGATAGAAATAGGCGATAAATTTGATCAGGAATTAATTCAACCTTGCTTACGAGAAGTATATTCTGAATACATGAGAGAACAAAATTTTCCTAATGCAGACAAGATTCCTTTATAAAAAGATGTAAGAATCTTTAATAAGGGAATAAATCCATATTTACCGTCCGAGTCTGTTGCCGGACTAGGGCTCGAACCTAGAATAACTGATTCAGAATCAGCAGTGATACCATTTCACCATCCGGCAGTTTAATATATTTTACCATCCATTAGTTTAATTTTCATTTTTTTATTATAATTACATTATGATTACTTGCTATTTTCCTGGAAAAAAGAAAGTTTCTTTAAGACATATAACTGTTAATGGTTTAATAGTAGATAAAAATAAGATTTTATTAGTCAAAAGAAATCCAAAGTCTTTCAGAGAACCAAATAAATGGACTATTCCCGGCGGATATTTAGGAAAAGATGAAAATATGAAGCAGGGACTTGTTAGAGAAGTATTGGAAGAATCAGGTTATCAGACAGAAGTTATTGAGCTATTTCGCATCAATGATAATCCATATAGAAAAGGTGATGAAAAAAAACAAAATGTTACTATCATTTTTTTAATGAAGCCAGTTAAAAAAACTAGTGGTTTTGATCAGGAAATTACAGAGGTAAAATGGTTTGATCTAAACAATCTTCCTGATGAAAAACAAACAGCCTTTGATCATTTCAAAGACTTTCTCTTATTAAAGCAATATCTTAAAAAACCATTTAAACTGCCTATTTTAACAGACAGGGATCTAAGTGTACGATCGTAGCTTTATTTCCCCCTCTGTTGCAACACTATATACTTGTTTCCTTTTCCTTCTTTTGCATCTGCTTCAAAAATATCTAATGTTTTCATCCTTAATTTTCCAATAATTTTTCTTAATTCATCACCATCAATAAAATGACAATATCTATAAGCTCTTACTCCCTTTTTCCAGTCTAGAATATAGTCATTTTCTTCTAAGTTTTTAAACTTATGTTTTTTAACAATTTTCTTTGCCATTCTCTCTAAATCTTTAAATCTCCAAGTAGTAAAGATTAAAATTCCATTTTTATTTAATCTTTCTTTTGCCTGTTTTAAAATTCTTATTCTATTCTCTTCACCAGGAATATGGTGCATTAATCCAAATAATATTATTCCATCAAATTTACCTTTTATTTTCCATTTATCTAATACATTTTGCTTAACAATTTCTGCATCTTTAACATTTATCTTTACTTGTTCCAGTAAATATTCATTATTATCCATACCTGTATATTCAATTTTTTCCTTCAGTTTTGACTCTAAAAACTCTCCAAATCTGCCATTGCCACAACCAATATCTAATATTTTCAACCCATCTTCTTTAGCCTTTTCTTTGAAATAGGGGAGTAATCTACCCCATCCTGCCCAGGAATATTGCCGAGACCTGTTAAAATACTCTTGTGTTCTCTTATAGAACTTAATATTTAATTGATTTAATAATTTAACTGTTTTTTTATTCATGTCTAAATTTGATTTTAACCCATTAGCCTACAAAAAAATACTCATTCCTTGCTTAAAGGAATTTGTTTTAAAACAAAAACTAGATTCTAAATCTTATCACAAAATTTTGCGTAAATATCCTAAAACTAAACAAACTCTTTTTACCAAAGCAGAAATTATTGCCGGCTTCAGATATTTCAGCAATAAACATGATTTGCCAAAGTTTTCATCTTCCTTATTGGAAAAAATAAAAATGAAACCTATTCGTACCATGTCCGGAGTTGTTCCTGTTACCATTTTAACCAAACCTTATCCCTGTCCTGGTAAATGTATTTTCTGCCCTAATGATATTAAAATGCCTAAATCTTATCTTTCTCAAGAACCTGGCGCTCAACGGGCTGCTAAAAATAAATTCAATCCCTATAATCAGATAATTTCCCGTTTAAAAGCTTATCATGCCATTGGTCATTCCACTGATAAAGTTGAGCTCATCATTTTAGGCGGCACTTGGTCCTTTTATCCTCAAGAATATCAAATATGGTTTATTAAAAAATGTTTTGATGCTTTAAATCATTTTCATCCAGATAAAAATATTAAATTATCTTCAGATAACACAGAAACAGCTGATTTACAGCAGTTAACCTTAGCTCAGAAGAAAAATGAAACAGCTAAATCCAGATGTATTGGCTTAAGTTTAGAAACCCGCCCCGACTACATTACCCCTCAAGAACTTATAAACTTTCGTAAACTTGGCTGCACTAAAGTTCAAATTGGCTTGCAAAGCCTTGATGATAAAATCTTAAAACTTAATCAAAGAGGCCACACAACTAAACAATCCCAGCAGGCTATTAAATTACTTCGTTTAGCTGGTTTTAAAATTCAAGCTCATTGGATGGCCAACCTTTATGGCTCTGATCCTCAGAAAGATATTAAAGATTTCCATAAACTATTTTCCGACTATCATTATCGGCCTGATGAATTAAAAATATATCCTGTCAGTCTTTTATCATCTGCGCCTTTAATGGATTATTATCAGAAAAAACTCTGGCAGCCATATACCAAAGATCAATTGCTTAAAATTATTGTGACTATTTTCTCCAAAATTCCTTCTTATTGTAGAGTTACCAGGGTTATCCGCGATTTTTCCTCAGATGATATTGTTGCTGGTTCTAAAACCTCTAATTTGCGCCAGTTAGTTGACCAGCAGTTAAAAAAAGATAATCAAGTTATTAAAGAAATTCGCTCTCGGGAAATTAGAGATAAAAAAGTGTCTTTAAAAGATTTATCTTTAAAAACTATTTCCTACAAAACTTCTACTGGTCAGGAAAAATTTCTTCAGTTTGTTGATAAGGATAATAGAATTGCCGCTTTTCTCAGACTTTCATTGCCTAAGGAAAAACCATTCATCAAAGAATTAAAAAATTCAGCTATTATCAGAGAAATTCATGTATATGGACAAGCTTTGTCAATCGGGGATAGGAAAAAAACCAAAGCTCAACATTCAGGCTTAGGCACAAGATTAATTAAAAAAGCAGCTCTTATTGCTAAGAAGGAGAAATATATTCAGCTTTCAGTTATCTCAGCTATTGGAACTAAACAATATTATCGTTCCCGTAATTTTACTGACGGAAAACTCTATCAGCACCTGGAATTATAATTTCCCAATATCTTCGTCCAAAGCATTCAATTCTTCATCAAAGTCAGATACATCAGTCGCTTCTAGCTCCTGTTCAATTGTTTCTAAAGAATCATCACTGGACAACTCCTCACTCATTTCTTCTTGACTGATGCCCAAATATTCCTTTACTTCTTCACTTTCTTTTTTTGAGTATCTGAATAAAACTACAGCAAATATTCCTATTAAAATTAAAATTAAAATTTTCTTTTTCATATTTTTTACTCCTCTGTTGCTTGTTTAACAGTTTTAGCAGATGTTAAAGCTGTTACTACTGCCTGTCTGGCTGTTTTTACTAATTCTTTTACTGCTTTTAAATCCGTTCTCAAACTTGTTTTAGCTTCAGATGCTCCTATTCTTAAGCCAGATTCATCAGTAAATTCAATTACATAATCTTTACCTGCCTGTTCTTCTACAGCTGCTTGAGCTGCAGCAATAGCTGCTTCAGCTTCAGCTATGGCTGTTTCTACAGCTATTGTGTCTATATCTTTCCCTCTTTCTTCTAGTTTTTCTACTCTGCTGGCTAGTTTTTCCAACAATGCTTCCATTTTTGACAAAACATTACTCATTGAATTAGTAGCTTTTTCATTTATATTCCCCAGTTGAGTATCAATTCTCTCTGTAATCCGCTGTTTGTTTTCATCTTTAATTTCTTGAAGTCTTGCCTGAAAAGCCTCTCTTTTTGTCTGAATTCTTTCTTTAACTTCTTCCCTTTTTTGCTCTAATGCTTCCAGTCTTTCCTGTTTCCTTAATTGCAAAGATTCCATTTTTTCTTCTCTTCCTTGCTGTAATAATTCCCACTTGCTCTGAGCACTTGTTGTTGCAGCTAGAACAGGAACTGCCAAAAAGAAACTTAGAAATATAAAGATAAGGAAAATATATAGTTTTTTCATATGCTTAAATAATAAATATAAGTAGTTTCAGTGTCAATCATATATTTGTTACAATAGCTTAATGATTTTAAATTTTCTAAAGCCTAAATATTTAATTAAGTTTATTTGGTTTGCCTTTGGCTTAGCTGGTACTGTTATTATTGCTAAACAATATTTTCCTGATTTTTTACCTAAAATTAAAAATTCTAATTTAGTTAAAGGTGTACAAACAGAAATAGTTCGCCAAGCTGTTAATAATATTGATAGTTCTTCTGATCAGTCAGAAGGAGAAGTAAGCAATAAAACTCTGGGCATTCAGGATCTTAAAAATCTCGACCCTCAGCAAGCCGGTCAAGTTATTGGCAGGGTAGTTAGTGATCAAATCACAGAGTTTATTAAAGAAACAAAAGTAGAAATAAAAGAATATCCAGCTAAACAAGTTAAGAAAATTAAAATCGGTGCTTGCGAGGAATTATTAGAAGAAGATATTTGCTCTATTGCCGAAGAAATACAATGCAATCAATCTAGTAATTAGCTGTTAAAACCAATATTGTTATTAGCAAAGCCAATCCTGCTCCCATCCATTTTTTTATAGTCATATGTTTAATTTCTTTAAATCCTAACAAACCGCTCAAGGTTCCTAGTATTACTATCAGTGGTGTTCTTAATAAGGTTGTTTGAGTTACTGTTGCCAACTTTAAAGCAGTGTATAAAAGTAAAATAGCCGAACTACCTACTATTCCCTGGATAAATCCTTTAATTGCAAATTGTTTATCAATCCATATAGCTCTCTTTTTTGTTAATATCCCCATCCAGGAAATTGTCATGGACCCAAAATACTGGAAGAACAATACTGTTACGGCAGGAGCAGTATTCACGAAAATCTTCACCAACACCTTAAATACAGCCATGCTCATTACAAAGATTAAAATCAACTTTATCCATTGTTTTGAATGTACTGATTTAGGTTCATAAAACAACCAAAAAGTTAACGGCATTAATAACAATGCCATTAATAATTTTATTCCCCCTATTCCAGTTATAAACAACTGCCATTCACTCAAAACTATTAAAGCCAATACTACCCCCAATAATTGCCCGATTGGATCAGTTAAAATTGTCTGAGACATACTAATTCTTAACGCTTTAGTATAAACAGCCACTGCTATGGCTACAGCCATGCCATGAAGATAAAACATCCACCAATTGCCTGGTACTTGACCATAAAACATCCACCACAAACTACCTATAAATAACCAGTTAACCAAGTATTTATATCCCACTACCTGTAAAGCCGAAACTCGATGAGCCTGATGTTTATTGATCGATATCGATACAGTGGTTAATAATCCACTCAGAATAATTAATACTTGCCAGGGAATTTGACTTAAAGACATTCTGCTATTATATCAGCTATAATAAATCATGATTTTTCTTAGTTTAAAAACATACAAACAAGCTACAGCAGACAATGCTATTTCTCTTTGCAAAAAAATTAAGCAAGTTATAAAACAAACCAAAGTTCCTATCATTCCTGCTGCCCAACCTTTTGATCTTCAAAATATTAAACAGCAAACAAATATTGAAGTTTGGGCTCAGCATTTAGATCCTATTGATCCTGATCGTCATTTTGGCTGGTTATCTCCTTTTTCTGCCAAACAAGCTGGTGCTTCAGGCTGCATTATTAATCATGCAGAACATGAAATAGATTTTGATACTATTAAAAAAACTGTTGCCAAATGTAAACAATATGATTTAAAAACATTGGTAATTACTGATACTTTTGAACTTGCTCAGAAAGTTGATGTTTTAAAACCTGACTATCTTGCTTTTGAACGTCCAGATCTTATTGGCGGTAAAATCGCCATGATAGAAGCTGAAGCAACAAATATTAAAAAAGTTATTAATATGGCTTCAGCTCCAGTTATTATTGGTGCTGGTATTGGAACTGGTGAACATGTCAAAAAAACTATTGCTCTTGGCGGAGCCGGTGTTATTTTAGCTTCAGCTGTTGTGAAAGCTGAAGATCAGCAAGCTGCTCTTCTTGATCTTGCCTCAGGATTTAAATAATCATGTTGGCCGTAGTTCAGCGTGTTTCCCAAGCTCAAGTTTCTGTTAATAAAAAGATTATCGCTAAGATTTCTCAAGGGTTTTTAGTTTTTTTAGGTGTAATTAAGGAAGATGCAGATAAAGATTTAGACTATTTAACTAAAAAAATCACTAATCTTCGCATTATGTCTGATGACAACAATAAAATGAATCTTTCTTTACAGGATGTTAATGGTCAAGTTCTAGTTATTTCTCAATTTACTTTAGCTGCCAATGTTTCTAAAGGTAATCGCCCTAGTTTTATCAATGCCGCTGATCCTCAAACAGGGGAGAAATACTACAATCTTTTTATTGATAAACTTAAAGAAAATAATTTAAACGTTTCTGCCGGAAAATTTGGCGCCTATATGAAAGTCAATTTAATCAATGACGGCCCAGTCACTATAATTATTAATAGTCAGGAAAAATAGATTTATGAAAATTGCTATTTGCGCTTCACTTAAAGTTCATGATCAAATAATTGCTGCTAAGCACAAACTGGAAGATCTTGACCACACAGTTATTTTGCCTTGGACTACGGAGTTGATTTATAAAAAGAAAATGACTTTTAAAGACATTCCTGCTTTTAAAAAGAAAAATAAATCCTATGCTGTTACTCTTCATTTTGATAAAATCAAGCAAGCTGACGCTGTTTTAGTGGTTAATCCAACTAGAAAAGGGATTAAAAACTATATTGGCGGCAATACTTTAATGGAAATGAGTTTTGCCCATTATTCCAAAAAACCTATATACTTACTAAATTCTATTCCTAAAATGATTTATACAGAAGAAATTGAAGCAGTTAAGCCTGTGATTTTAAATAACAAGTTTGATAAAATCAAAACTTGACCTTTAGCACTCTATTATATATACTGCTAAGTTATGGCAATTTTACTTGGACCATCAAAAAAAAGAAAACCTACTCACACAGTTCCTTTGGTTCCTTTAAGAGAAGGCGTAGTTTTTCCTCATACTGAAGCAGTTTTAACTTTTGGCCGGCCTAAATCCAATGCTGGCGTTGACGCTTCTTTTAGAACCAATCGCCTTATTGTTTTCATTACTCAAAAAGATCATAAAGTTAACGAACCTAAATTAAAAGATATTTACAAAGTCGGCACCCTTTGCAGCATTGAACGTATTCTTAAAACCGGCAATGATATTAATGCTCTAGTTAAGGGAGTTAAGCGCGTTCGCATTAAATCCATAGAGGCCAGTGAACCTTTTTTAGTTGCTAAAGTTGAAGAAATTTCTCAAGTCATTGAAAAATCAGATGAAGTAACTGCTTTAACTAAGCATTTAATGAATAACTTTAAAAAAGCCGTTAACATAGGCAAATCAGTCGACTTTATGATGTTTATGAAAGTCATGGGTGGTGTTTCAACTTCTGCTTTAGTTGATCAGGTATGTACCAATTTAGATATTTCTACCCCTAAAAAACAACAATTGCTGGAAACTTTTGAAGTTAAAAAGCGCTTACAATTAGCTTCTGACTATTTAGTTAAAGAACTTAAAATTCTGGAAATTGAACACTCTATTGCTTCTAAAACCCAGAAAAAATTTGACAAATCCATGCGTGAAACTATTTTAAAAGAAAGAATGAAAACTATTCAAAAAGAACTCGGCACAGTTCAAGAAGATCAAGAAACAGGAGAATACAAGCAGAAAATTATTAAAGCTAAAATGCCCAAAATTGTTAAAAAAAGAGCTTTAAAAGAATTAAAACGTCTTTCTTCTATGCACACCTATAACCCTGAAGCTGGCTATATTCGCACTTACCTTGATTGGCTCTGTGATATTCCTTGGAGCATTGCTACCCCCGATAATGTCACTATTAAAAAAGCTGAAAAAATTCTTGAAGCTGATCATTATGGTTTAAAGCAGGTTAAAGAGCGTATTGTTGAATATTTAGCTGTCATGCAGTTAAAAAAGAAAAACAAACACAAGTCATCTACTAATGGTCCCACTATCCTTTGCTTTGTTGGTCCCCCAGGTGTTGGTAAAACTTCTATTGGTCGTTCTATTGCTAAAGCCCTTGGCCGTAAGTTTACTAAAATGTCATTGGGCGGCATTAGAGATGAAGCTGAAATTCGCGGTCATCGTCGCACTTATGTTGGTGCCCTGCCTGGCCGCATTATTCAGGGGATTAAAAATGCCGGCAGCAATAACCCTGTTTTCATGCTTGATGAAATTGATAAAGTTGGCAATGATTTTCGCGGTGATCCTTCTTCAGCTCTTTTAGAAGCCCTTGACCCTGAACAAAATAATGAATTTTCTGATCATTATTTAGAAGTTCATTTTGATTTATCTAAAGTTATGTTTATTACCACTGCCAATGTTTTAGATACCATTCCTCCTGCCTTAAAAGACCGCTTGGAAATTATTCGTTTTTCCGGCTACACTTTTTATGACAAAGAACAAATTGCTAAAAAATATCTCATTAAAAAAACTCTTAAAACCAATGGCCTTGTTCCAGCTAATGTTAAATTATTACCTACAGCTCTGAAAAAAATTATTACCAGCTATACTCGTGAAGCTGGTGTTCGTAATCTGGAAAGGGAAATTTCTAAAGTGTTCAGAAAAGTAGCTAAAAAAATTGCCAACAAGAAAAAAGGCCCTTTTCAAATTACTACTAAAAATTTAATTGACTATTTAGATCCGCAAAAATTTACTCCTGCTTTAGCTGAAAAAAAAGATGAAATTGGTTTAACTACTGGTCTTGCCTGGACAGAATCAGGTGGCGATGTCTTATTTATTGAAACAGCCATTATTCCCGGCAAAGGCAAGATTATTTTAACCGGTCAATTAGGTGATGTCATGAAAGAATCAGCTCAAGCCGCCATTTCCTATACCCGTTCTCGTTGGCAAAAATTAAAACTTGATAAAAATTTCTATAAATCTTTTGATATTCACATTCATGTTCCTGAAGGTGCTGTTCCTAAAGATGGTCCTTCTGCCGGCATTACCATGGCTACTGCTTTAATTTCTGCTTTAACTAAGAAAAAAGTTAAAAAACATATTGCTATGACAGGAGAAATTACCCTTAGAGGCAGAGTTTTAGAAATAGGTGGAGTTAAAGAAAAAACTATTGCCGCTCACAGGGCCGGTATTACTGAAATTATTTTTCCTAAAAACAATAAAAAAGATTTAAAAGATATTCCTAAAAAAGTTACCAAAGACATTAAATTCCACTTTGTTTCCCATCTGGATCAGGTCTTAAAACTTGTTTTTGCTTAACTGATTAGTCTTTTCCCTTTTCTTTTTTATCTTTATCTACAGATAAAATCACTTTATCATCTTTATCTGTTTTCAAACTGCCCAAGTCTTTTACTTCTGATAATAAAAATCTATCACAGACAATTCCTGACTTGTTTAACACGCTATTTAATTCTTTAGTTATTTTTTCTTCCACTTGTGTTCTATAACTAGTTACTTGATCTAAGCTTACTTCAGCTAATACAGATCGAATTCTGCTTCTGGATACTGGCCTGACAATTTTTGATACAAAATTATCTCCAATGTTTTCCCACAGTTCATTAGCCTTACTTTTATCAATTTTTAATAAAATTGATCCCTCTGCTTGAATATTTTTCCCCTCAGAGGTTTTAAGTGTAATTGCCTCATCTCCCATAACTTCTTTATTGCTTAAATCAAAATCATGGCGAATAAGATATTCCAGAATTTGAGCATTAAATAATTTAGCTCTTTGCCAAAAAGGAATTTTTAAATGCAGTCCTGGACCCCAAATTTTTTTAATTATTCCCCGGCCTAAATCATGCAAACAAGCCACATGTCCTGGAGGAACATTAATAAAAAACCCGCCTACTACTTCATCAACCAAAAAAGAAACAACCAATTTGTCAAATTCCATACTATTTTTTATCTTTATTGATAATCAGACCATAAGCCAGTTTTTTGGCTTTGCCTTTAAATTCATAATAAAGAATTCTAGCACCTTTGACAAGCTGAATCATCATGGTAAATAACAAAGTGGTAATTACAAACAATTTTTTCCCTGCCGGCATATAGGCAAAAAAAGTAAACGCTCCGATTGGCAGAACAAACAAGGCCATTAACTCTGTTCTTCCGGTTGGGAAAGGGGATAAGGCTCCTGATAATCCTTCTACTATTAAGATAATTACCGACTGAATTATATTCAAAGTCCAATTAGGCCTAGTCAAGTCAAATTTGCCTAAAAAAGTTAAATTAAAATGCTTTGGCATTTCTGGCATCCACTCATAAATTAAGTGAAAATCAGCTCCATCAAGCCCTGTGGTAAAAATTCTATAAAGCATTAACATTACCATCAATTGAAAGACAATATTAAAAGTAGACATAGCTACAATTCTTCGATTGCCCCGCATTATTTTTTTCATCCCTGCCTCTTCTTTTAAAGGTTCTTTAGCATATTCTTTTTTAATCTTTTTTATTTTTTCAGAAATATCATGTCTTTCTTTAGCGCTTCTGCCGGAAGAAAAAGTAATCGGCAACCATAAAATACGAAATACTACTGTAAAAAGTATTACTGCTATTCCCATGTCAGCATTGCCATTTGTTACTATATCCAATAACCAGTAAATTCCCACCAGTAAATTAAAAAAGGGCTGATACACCAGCGTAGTAAAAATTCCCATGAAGATATTGTAACTTAATTATTCTCAATAACAAAGCAATTCTTTATATTGATATATTTTCCTTGCAACTTACAAACAATCTTGCGAAATTAATCACAAGATTATTTGATGTTTTAAAAACACTTATACTACAGGTTTTGCTGGAGTGTCTTCAGCTACAGGTGTTGCTGAAGTTTCCGGCATAGCTGCCTCACCGGGCAATTTTGTCTCTGCTGGTTTATCAGGTGTTTCAGCAGTCGGCTTTGAAGTATCAGTGGTTGTAGAATCTGGAACTGGTGTATCAGTTACAGGCATATCTACTACAGATTTATCATCTGCTGGAGGTGTTGGTGTTACGCCTGTATCTGTAGGGGGAGTTGCTGTAGGTGTATCATCGGCAAGTGGTGTAGTTCCTCCCATTGGTTGTTTTGTGTCATCCATTTTTCAACTCACCACCTTTCTTTTAATATTAAATTTAATATTTTTAACTTAATCCAATATATTATGAAAATCTTTTTAAAGCAAGCTGGAATATAAAATATTGTAAGAAGTTGGAAGATATTATAAGAAACTTGCTGTTACCTGTTTTATTTTCCCCGACTTTTCTTTATCAATTCCCCAGTTAATCATTGTTTCTGTTGTTATTTTCCCCACATCTCTACATAAAACTAAATCATGATTCATTAATATTTGCATTTCTTTTCGGTTTAAAAAACTCAGAACAGTTATTGGCAATAATCCGCTTTTTTCTATCATATTTTCCAAACTATTTCCTTGAGGATATCTCCAGGCCAGCATTTTCATTCCTTTACATTCACCATAACTAATAGCTCTATTAGTTAGTTTAGTATTAGTTACCAGCCAAACATCTTTGTATTTTCCATTTTTTTCCACAACATCTTCAAATCTTGCCTGCACATACAAAGCTGTTTTTACTCTGGTTTTAATTCCTGCATGATTATGAAATTTACATTCTATTAAAGAAGTTTCCTTATTTTTCTCAGCTATTATATCAATCTCATGACTAACACATTTGCCCATAATTTCCACGTTCACTTGTGTTGTATATCCTTGATGCTCTAATAATTTTCCCACAAATTTTTCAAAAGGGTAACCAGATGGGCCCAACTTCATTAAAGATTCTTTTAAAGAATAACGATAACCTTGATGTTCCTGTAGTTGGTTTAATAAATTAAATACCTGTTTATATATCTCCCTGGTACTGATACCATCATGCAGTTTACTTTTAAGCTCAATAATTATTTTCTCAATTACTTCTGCTTTAGCTCCGGCTCTTTGCAATGACTGTTTTACTTTTTCTTCAGAAAAAGCTTCTAATTTTCCTGAGGCTTTTTTTACCTGAACATTATTCATAGTTTTATCTTACACCAAACTAAAAGGCACCTTGCTTTTAAATTCTACCTTTTTTAACCTTTGTTGGATTTTTCTAATTAAACTTTCATCAAATTTTTTAATAATTTCATTTATATCTGTTTTTTTGTCTATCAGCTCCTTTAATATTGGATCAGCTTCTTTATAACTAAAACCTAATTCTTGAGCATCTGTTTGTCCTTCCCATAACCCTCCTGCTGGCTCAGCTTGTAAAATTTGTTTATTTATTCCTAAATATTCTCCTATTTCATACACTTGTGTTTTATATAAATGTCCAATCGGCTCTATATCCGCCGCTTCATCTCCAAATCTAGTGTAATATCCTAATAATCTTTCTGACTTATTTTCCGTTCCTATTACCAATGCCTTGTGTTTCTTAGCTAAATCATAACTAACAATCATTCTCACTCTAGCCATAATATTTCCCAGTCTTATTTTCTCCCCATCTGTTTTTAATCTGCCTCCTATCTCATTCACCATTTCCCCAATGTTTATCTCCAGTCTATTTTCTTCACTCACTCCTGCTTGTTCAATCACCATCTTAGCTAAATCCATCTTCTGATTTTTGTATGGCATTTCCACACTAAACACATTATCTTTACCTAAAGCTTTTACTGCCAGCATTAAGCTTACTGCTGAATCTATTCCTCCTGATATTCCTACTAACCCCTTATTAAATCCTTGTTCTTCAAAGGTTTGTTGTAAAAATTTAATTATCTTTCCTGCTTCTTCCATTCTCTTATTATACCTCCACTTGCTACAATACCCATATATGTCTGATTTTTGGAATAATTTAAAAGCACCAATCATTGGTTTAGCTCCTATGGATGGAATAACTGACGCCGCTTTTAGATATATTACTGCCAAACATGGTCAGCCGTCAGTAATTTATACAGAATTTGTGTCAGTTAACGGCTTACTAAGAGCTTATGAAAAATTAAAACAGGACTTAATTTTTAACAAGATTGAACGCCCGATTATAGCCCAGCTTTTTGGGGCCAAGCCTGAGAATTTTTATAAAGCAGCCAAAATAGCAGTTAAATTAGGATTTGACGGCATTGATATTAATATGGGTTGTCCAGATAAGTCAGTAGTCAATAAACAGGGTGCAGGCGCAGCTTTAATTAATAAGCCTAAGCTGGCTCAAGAAATTATTTTAAAAACTAAACAAGCAGTTAAACCAATACCTGTAAGTGTTAAAACCAGAATTGGTATAGATAAGCCTATTACTCAGGAATGGATTAAGTGTCTTTTACAAACAAAACCTTCAGCTATTGTTATTCATGGACGCACTTTAACACAAATGTATGCAGGTCAAGCTGATTGGCAGGAGATAGCCAAAGCAGTTAAATTAGCTGAAAATACCTCTACTAAAATTCTTGGCAATGGTGATATTAAGTCTTATCAGCAAGCAATAGAAAAGATTGAGAAATATAAAGTTGACGGTGTTCTTATTGGCCGCGCCGCTCTTGGCAATCCTTGGATTTTCCAAAACAAAATCCAGCCTACAATAAAGCTGAAATTTGATGTTATGCTGGAACAGGCTCAAGTATTTACTAAAATTCTTCCCAATAAGCCTTTTTACAATCTTAGAAAGCATTTTGCTTGGTATTGTAAAGGTTTTCCTAAAGCCAAGGCTTTAAGAGAACAATTAATGAAGACAAATTCTTTGCAGGATCTAAAAACCGTATTAAAAGAATTTAAATTTCAATAGCTCGTGATAAAATATATCAAATAGGCCCTGTCGTCTAACGGTTAGGACGCTAGGTTCTCAACCTAGTAATACGAGTTCGATTCTCGTCAGGGTCACACCAAAAATATTAAAAGGATTGTTGTATTATTATAAATTTATAGTGTTTTAGTATTTCACCCTAGAATTTTTTATAGACTTTCCTATAATTACTCCAAGAGCTATTGCTATTCCTCCAAAGGCAGCATCTGGGAGATTTTCTTTTAGCAAGAAAGCAGAGTTTTGAATAAAATCATTTTCTGCTCCAATAGTTATTGCTACTGCTGCCACTTTTGAATAGGAAGGAAGAGCCTTGCCAAATTCCTCAAGACTCCTATTTCCTGTAGCTCTTCCTTTAATTTCTATTTCTGCCCCAATCAAATACCCAAGTACTACAATTCCTAAAGGAATACCTAAATTCCCAGAGTGTTCTCTTATAGAGTCTGGGAGAAGAGGTCTATAATCAGATTGTGAAATTCCATTTGCAACAACTGCAGCTACTGCTAAGGCAGAAGCAGTCAAAGGAGCTGCTTTAGCAACAACAAAATCTGCACTTTCTCTTATTGAAATAGGCTGTCCTCTTTCTTTCATGAGGCGATTATTATATCATATGAATTTTATAACAAATAGAACTTTCAAAGTCTGTCCTTGAACCTCCAGAAGTAACTTCTTAAGTATTCATGGAAAGTTAAATTGAATAGGAATAAAGCTTGACTGGAATACCTTTTTCTTTTGCTTTATCAATAGTGTTTTGAGTACCTGCACTTTTATTAACTTGGAATGCAATTAAACTATCCATTATTTTAACTGCTTCTGAATTTCGTTGATAGTATGTTTTTTTATTAATCTCCGTATTTTTCATATTTTCCACCAGTGCTTGAGAATTTACTTTCTTCAAACCAAATAGTTGACAGATCAGGTTTTCTGCTTGTTTGCTTGTAATCACACCTTCTGAAGCTCTTTTTCTATAATGATCAGAAAATACCTTTAACCTAACAGGTAAAAACACTCTTATTTTCTTAGCCTTGGAGTCATGTTTTAAAGCCTCATCCAAAGCAAGTGAATCTACATTCAACGCCCCTCCAGTGATAATGCCATCACCTTTTAAAATAATGTTTTTAACATTATTGCGAACATCTTTTTCAACTTGCTGGTTAGTAATCCGCCAACTGCCTGAAATACCTATCCATTTCATAAGGCTATCTTACAAGATTTCAATTTCTAAAGCATATTGAAATTTTACTAGGATAGAGTATAATCCCATTTTATCATTACTCACTACTAGGTGAGATCTTTTTTCGCTATGTTAAACAAAGACTTATATTTCACTAAAGATGGCTTAAAACAACTTAAAGCTGAATTAAAACAGCTTCAAAAGGAAAAATTGCCAAAGTTAATTAAACGGGTAGCTCGTGCTCGTAGTTTTGGCGATCTTTCAGAAAACAGCGAATACACTGCTTCTAGGGAAGAATTATCTTTTACTGAGGGTAGGGTTGAGGAGTTAAAAGGATTAATCAGAAAAGCAAAAGTTATCAGTAACACAGGGAAAAAATCAGACTCTAAGCAAGTCAATCTTGGTTGTAAAGTTACTGTTAAAGTTAATAGTAAAAAGCACACTTATGAAATTGTTGGTGAATGGGAAGCAGATCCTTTACAAAAGAAAATTTCTCATACTTCCCCTCTTGGTAAGGCTTTGCTTAACAAGAAAAAAGGAGACAAAATAGCCATAGAAGCTCCTGCGGGGAAAATAAATTATCACATTCAAAAAATACATTAAAAACTAAAAAATAAAAAAACTTTCCCCCGATAAAAACGGGGGTTTTTGTTATACTACCCATATATATGTTCTGGTCAGATAAATTTGCCCATCAAATCATCAAATCAAAAAAACACCAGCCTTATTGGGTTGATGACATGAAAACTCCATCAGGTAGAGTTCATGTTGGTGCTCTTCGTGGTGTTGTTATTCATGATTTAATCAATCAATCTCTTTTAGCTAAAGGAAAAAAATCCACTTACACTTATGTTCTTAATGACATGGATCCTATGGATGGTTTTCCTCACTATTTACCCAAAGAGTTTAAAAAACATATGGGAGAACCTCTTTATAAAATTCCTTCTCCGGAAAAAGGCTATAAATCAATGGCTCGATGTTATGGTCAACAGTTTATTGATGTATTTAATCAATTAGGTTTTAAACCAAAGATTGTTTGGTCAAGTGAGTGGTATAAGCAAGGTAAGTTTAATGAAATAATAAAAGAGGCTTTGGATAATGTTAAACTTGTTAGAAAACTTTATCATGATATTTCTGGCTATGACAAACCTTCAGACTGGTATCCATATCAAGTAATTTGCCCAAACTGTCACAAAATCGGTACTACTATTGTTACTGACTGGGATGGTCAAAAAGTAACTTTTACCTGCAAGCAGGATTTAGTTACCTGGGCTCAAGGCTGTGGTTATAAAGGGAAAATTGAACCAATTAATAACCATGGCAAACTTATGTGGAAAACTGACTGGGCCGCTCATTGGAAAGTTATTGGTGTTACTGTTGAGGGAGCTGGTAAAGACCATATGACTGAAGGTGGTTCCCATGATTTATCCAGCGCTATTTGTCAGCAAGTATTTAATTATCCAACTCCTTACAATTTCCTCTATGAATGGTTCTTAACTAAAGGCGGCACGAAAATGTCTTCCTCTAAAGGCATTGGTGTTTCTGCTGCTGAAATCAGCCAGACTTTACCTCCGGAAATTCTCAAATTCTTATTAACCAGAACCAGCTACAAAAAAGCCATTATTTTTGATCCCAGCAATAATGAATCTATCCTTAATCTTTTTGATGAATATGATCGTTTAGCTGAATCTTATTACAAACAAGGAGAAAAAGATGATTTAACTAAAGCTTGGCAATTATCTCAAGTAGATAAAATTCCCAACAAACCAGTATTCTTACCTCGTTTCAGAGATGTAGTTAATTATATTCAAGACCCTAAAACAAATATTATCCAGCAGTTTGCCAAAATTAAAAACAAACCTTTAACTTCAGCTGATAAACAAGAACTTGATAAAAGAATCAAATATGCCAAAATCTGGTTAAAAACCTATGCTCCAGAAGATAAAAAAGTAGGAGTAATTAGTAAAGATGTAAAAGCTGAATTAACTAAAGATCAAAAAAAGTTTCTTAATCTAACTATTTCTTTATTAGAAAAATCATGGACAAAGCCAGATGATTTACAACAAAAACTTTATCAAACAGCTAAAGATAATCATATAAATCCCAAAGATGCATTTCAATCAATTTATCTAGCTTTAACAGGAAAAAAATATGGCCCTAAAGCCGCTTGGTTTTTATTAGAAAATAAAAAAATAGCCCAAAAAAGATTTAAAGAAATTATCAAATAGTTTATATATATCTATGGTTAAACGTGACGATCTTATTAAATTCATTTATCAAACTATTGGCAAAGATTTATTGGAAAAAGCTTTATTAAAAGATGAGTTAGCTAATGGCGTTCAGGTAAAAGGAAACGAGACAGTTGACAAAATCGCTTTAGGAGTAAGCTTAAATGAAGATTTTCTTCAGGAAGCAGTTACAGCCAAAGCTCAATTCTGTATTTTTCATCATGGTTTTGATACTCGTGTTTGGAAGTCCCGCTATCCAAGTTATTCTCAAAAGCGTTTTCAAATTATCTTTAAAAATAATTTAACCATTATGGGTTTTCATTATGGCTTAGATGCTCATCCTCGAATTGGTAATAATGCCACTATCATTAAAAAACTAGGCGCTAAAATTAAAGACACTCTTTTTGAAGAATGGGGCTATACTGCAACCTTTTCTACTCCTCAGGACATTAACAAGCTTTCTAAAAAATGCGCTGAGTTGTTTCAACATGATGTTTTTACTGTTTTATCTGGTCCTAAAAAAGTAAAAACAATAGGTGTTGTTTCTGGAGGAGCTAAACCTGATGCTGTTTCTTTAGCTGAAATGGAAGCCAAAGGCGTTCAGTTATTTATCTGTGGAGAACCTTCAGAATCAGTGCCTCATAAAATGAAAGAATCCAACATTAACTATTTTGCCGCCGGCCATTATGCCACTGAAGTTTTCGGTATTCAGGAATTAGGAAAAATGATAAAATCACATTTTAAAAATAAATTGGAGGTGGAATTCATAGATATTCCCAACACTATATGATCACTAAAGAAGAAAGTTTAAAATTTTTAAACCAAAAAATTGCCAATAAAAACATAATTAGCCACATGTTAGCTACAGAAGCTTTAATGGCTGCAATTTACGATGTTATAAAAGCTAAAGGAGAAGCCGACTTGGGTGGTACCAAACAAGAATGGATGATGGCAGGGCTTTTACATGATGGTGATTATTCTGATAAAGTTCCTCATGAAGAACAGGGAGTTAAAGTCACTCAATGGTTAAAAGACGAGGGCTATAAGGTTCCAGTCAATGTAGCTCATGCCATGGCTGCTCACAATTGCTCTAATACTAAAATTGACCCCAAAACCAAAATGGACTGGGCTTTATTTATATGTGACTCTTTAACTGGATTAATTGTAGCCACTGCTTTAGTTCGACCCGAAAAAAACTTAGCTAGTGTCAAAGTTAAATCAATCATGAAAAAATTTAAACAACCTTCATTCGCTTCTGGAACCAGAAGAGAAGATATTGCTCTTTGTGAAGAAAAATTAAACATTCCCTTACCAGAATTTGTTGAATTAAGCCTTAAAGCAATGCAGAAAATTGCCTCAGATTTGGGCTTATGACTAGAAAAAAACAGCAGACATTTGGCGTAATTGGCATTTGTATAAATAATAAAAAAGAAATCTTATTAACTCAGCGCCATGAGCCTCAACGTCCTCAAATTCATCATAAATGGCAATTACCCGGCGGCGGTATTGATTTTGGTGAAAGCACAGAGCAAACAGTTAAGCGGGAATTATTAGAAGAAATTGGCTGTAAAATTAAAATCATCAAGCTGATCCCATATATCAGCAACAATATTTTTAAATACCCCAAAACAGACATTCAAGTAACTCTTATCAGCTATTTAGTCAAAATTATTTCCGGCAAGCCTCACTCTACTCATTATGAAACAGCTGCTGTTAAATGGATTAAACCTGACAAAATTAATTTTGCTGACTGTTTACCTCAAACAAAAGAGATTATTCAAGCCACTGAGCTGATTTAGCTGTTGTATAATAAAAAATATGTTGGATATTCAATTTATCTCTGATAACGCCCAAAAACTTAAACAAGCCACTAAAAATAAAGGCTTAAATCCTGATATTATTGATAAGGTTCTTGATGTTGACAAGACTAGAAAAGAATTAATTTTACAAGTTGAATCTTTACGGGCTGAAAAAAACAAATTAACCAAAGAAGATAGAGATAAGGGTAGGAAAATAAAAGAAGAGCTTAAAGATATTCAGCCTCAATTAAGAAAAGTTGAAGCTGATTTTAAAGCCCTAATGCTTCAGGTTCCTAATATGCCCGACAAAGATGTACCTGTAGGTAAAGATGAATCTGCTAACAAGCTTGTCCGTACTTGGGGTAAAAAAACCAAGTTTGACTTCAAGCCCAAAGACCATATTCACTTAGGTCAATCTCTTGATCTGATAGATTTTAAACGAGGCGTTAAAGTAGCTGGTTTTCGGAGCTATTTTCTTAAAAACCAAGCTGTTTTACTCCAATTTGCTTTAATGCAATATGCTTTAAAAAAGTTAATTGACAAAGGCTTCACTCCTTTTATTCCCCCAATGATTGTTAATCAGAGAGCTTTGATTAACACTGGTCATTTTCCTTGGGGCAAAGACGATATTTACAAAACTCACAATGATAAACAGGAAAAAGATGTTCGCTATTTAGCTGGCACTGCTGAAGTGCCTTTAGTTTCTTATCATCAGGACGAAATTTTAAATGCTAAAGATTTACCTTTGCTTTATGCAGGTTTTTCTCCTTGCTACAGAAGAGAAGTTGGCAGTTATGGCAAAGACACCAAAGGCCTTTACCGCTTGCATGAATTTTTCAAAATAGAGCAGGTGGTTATTTGCAAAAACAATCTCAAAGAGGGCAAACAATGGCTGGAAAAATTAACTCTATTTGCTGAAGAAATTCTTCAGGATTTAAATTTAGCTTACAGAGTTATGCTTATGTCTACTGCAGATATGGGTGAACCGCAGGTTAAAAAATATGACATAGAAACTTGGATGCCTTCCAGAAATGCTTATGGAGAAACTCACTCAGATAGTTTTATGGCTGATTTTCAGGCAAGAAGAGCCAATATTAAGTATCGCACTAAAGAAAACAAAGTAGAATATGCCTACACTATTAACAATACTGCTATTGCCAGTCCTCGTATTTTAATTGCTATTTTAGAAAATTATCAGCAAAAAGACGGCTCAATTAAAATTCCTGCTGTTCTTCAGCCTTATATTAATCAAAAAACAATTAAACCTCATGATAAAAAAGCTTAAGCAATTCTTCTCTTATGAACTAATTAAAAAAGTTCAGTCACCTATTAATGGTGCTATTAAAGTTGTTCATGTTTTCAATAAACCTCGATTAATTATTGGCAATATGGTCCAATCAGGCGGCATGGTCAAACAGATTTGGGAAAAAGCTGTTTTAAAATTTAAGCAAGATAATCCCCGAACTCAACCTAAAAACATTCTCATAATTGGCTTTGGTTGCGGTGACTGCGCTTTTTCTCTTCAACAACATTTTCCTCAGACTAAGATAACAGGCATAGAAATTGACGAGCACATTATTGACATGGCCAAAAGCTATTTTAACCTTGCCTCAGTTAAAAATCTTAACATTGTTATTACTGACGGTACTCAATATGTTGCTAAAAAAGCTAAGCTAAAAAAGCCCCAGAAATATGATTTGGTAATCATTGATGTTTATCTAGGTAAAAAAATGCCTAAACCCTTCAAGACTAAAAAGTTTTTTAATAATTTAACTAAACTTTTAAATCAAGATGGAATTATCATCTTTAACCATTTATTTTTTAAGCATCATAAACAAAAAGTCAAAGAATTTATCACCACCTTGGAATCTTTTTTCTCCAACATTTCTCTTCAACGTACTGCTACTAACCTGCTCATTTTCCTAAAAAAATAGCCATGTTTAAATTCATTAATAAATTACTGGATACTAATGAGAGAGAGTTAAAAAAACTCCGCCTTATTGTTGATCAAATAAATCAATTAGATGCTAAAACTAAAAAACTTAGAAAAACAGATTTTCTTAAAAAAACCAAACAATTTAAACAGCAATTTGCCAAAGGAAAGTCTTTAGATAATCTTCTTGTTAAAGCCTATGCTTTAGCTCGGGAAGCCGCTCATCGTACTCTCGAACTTCGACCTTATGATGAACAGCTAATCGCTGCCATTTGTTTTCATCAGGGTAAAGTAGCTGAACAAAAAACAGGAGAAGGTAAAACTTTATCTGCTGTTCCTGCTTTATATCTCAACGCCCTTAGTGGTCAAGGCGCTCATTTAATTACCGTTAATGATTATCTGGCTCAGCGTGATGCTGGCTGGAATGGCCCTGTTTTCCATTTATTAGGAGTTTCTGTCAGCGCCATTATTCACGACAATGCTTTTATCTATGATCCTAAATTTTCTGATAATTCTGTTCAGGATAAAAGGCTAACTCATCTTAAGCCAATTTCCAGAAAAGAAGCCTATAATGCAGACATCACCTATGGCACTAACAATGAATTTGGTTTTGATTATCTCAGAGACAACATGGTTCAAAAACTTGATCAAATGGTTCAGCGCGGCCACAACTTTGCTATTGTTGACGAAGTTGACTCTATTTTAATCGATGAAGCCCGTACTCCTTTAATTATCTCTGCTCCTGATGCTGAGCCTACCCAGAAATATTATCAGTTTGCTCAATTAGTTGACCAGCTTTCACCTGACACAGACTATGATATTGATGAAAAATTAAGAACAGCTAATTTAACTGACCATGGCATTAAGAAAATAGAAAAGAAATTAAAAGTTGATAATCTTTATGAAAAAGACTTTGACACTTTACATCACATAGAGCAAGGGCTTAAAGCCCGCACTCTATTTCACAAAGACAAAGACTATGTAATTAAAGAAGGCGAAATTGTTATTGTTGATGAGTTTACCGGCAGATTAATGTTTGGTCGAAGATATTCTGAAGGTTTACATCAGGCAATTGAAGCTAAAGAAAATGTCGCTATTAAACAAGAGTCAAAAACATTAGCCACTATTTCTTTCCAAAACTATTTTAGAATGTATAAAATCCTTTCTGGCATGACTGGTACTGCTGCCACTGAAGCCGCTGAATTCAAGAAAATTTATGATTTAGACACAGTTATTGTTCCTACTCATGAACCTTTAATTAGAAAAGACAGCTCTGATATGGTTTACAAAACCACTCGGGCTAAATATGGCGCTATTGTTAAAGAAATTCAGGAACGTCAGAAAAAAGGCCAACCTGTTCTTATTGGCACTCCCTCTATTGAAAAAAATCAGATAATGGAGCAGCTTCTTAAAAGGAAAAAAATTCCTCATCAGGTTTTAAATGCTAAAAATCACTTAAAAGAAGCCATAATAATTTCTCAAGCAGGCAGAGTTAGAGCAGTTACTTTAGCTACTAATATGGCTGGTAGGGGAGTTGATATTATATTAGGTGGGGATTCTGAAGGTAGAGACAAAAAAGATTGGCAAAAAGAACATGATAAAGTTAAGAAATTAGGCGGCTTGCATGTTATTGGTCTTGAGCGTCATGAATCCAGAAGAATAGATAATCAGTTAAGAGGTCGTTCCGGCAGACAGGGAGATGCTGGTTCTTCTAGATTTTATGTTTCCCTAGAAGATGATATTATGCGTATTTTTGGCGGTGATCAGATTGCTAAATTAATGACTGCTTTTAAAATGCCTGAAGATGTTCCTTTAGAGCATGTCATGGTTACCAAAGCTATTGAACAGGCGCAAGTTAAAGTTGAATCTTTCCATTTTGATCAAAGAAAACATGTGGTTGATTATGACGATGTTATGAATAAGCAAAGAGAAATTATTTACAAAAAAAGAAGTCAGATACTAGAGACTGCAGATAAAACAAAAACAAAAAAAACATTAAAACAAAAACTCCTTGATATTATTACTGCTGAAATTAATCACTTAATTGCCCTTCATCAGCTTCCGGAAACTAAATTAATTGATTATGACAAACTTACAGCCGATTTTGTTAAAATTGTTCCTTTTGATCCTGCCTCTCAAAAAAGAATTATTAAGAAAATTGACAAGGTTTATGATCCTGATGAATTAACTAAAATTCTTACAGATATTATTGCCACAACATATCAGCAAAAAGAAAAACAAGTATCTTCTCAATTAATGAGAGAAATTGAAAAATTCACCATGCTTTCTACTAGTGATCATTTATGGATAGAACATCTTGATGCCATTGATGATCTTAGAGAAGGCATTGGTTTAAGAGGCTATGCTCAAAGAGATCCTTTGGTTGAATACAAAGCCGAAGCTTTTAATATGTTTGAAAAGCTTATTGCCAATATTGATTATGAAATAGCTAGAAAAATATTTAGAATTCAGGTTTCTCAACGACCTCAGCCTATTTCCTTAGATCATGCTCAGGAAATTCATGCTGATCCTGATGCTCCAACTACAGAACCAGATCCATTTGCTTCTGTTACCAAAGCAAAACCTAAAGCCGGTCCTGGTAAAAAAAAGAAGAAAATTGGCAGAAATGATCCCTGCTGGTGTGGCTCCGGCAAAAAGTTCAAAAAATGCCACTACCCGCAATTATCTTAACGGAAGGAACCGACCCTTCCGTTATTTTTTAACAATACTCCTTGCTATTTGTACTAATGGTGAATATACTGCGAGTTAGTATATTAATATTTATAAAAACACTTATGAGAGATTTTAGATCAAATGACAGACCAAGAGGTAAAAGAGATTTTGGCAGGTCTTCATTGCATGATGCAGTCTGTGACGAATGCAAAAAAGATTGTAAAGTGCCTTTCAGGCCAAGCGGTGACAAGCCTATATATTGCAGTGATTGTTTTGAGAAAAAAGGTGGAAGAACTCCTCGCAGGCCTAGTTTCGGTGGTAGAGATTCAGGCGGTCGTAGTAGTTCGCAGTTGATAGAAAAGATTGAAACTTTAAATACAAAGCTTGATAAAATTATTGATTTATTATCATCATCTGAAAAAAAGAAATCAAAGAAAATAAAAAGTGAAGTTAAGGCAAAGAAGGAGTAATTAGACAGGGATTGACAGTAAGGCTAGATTTTAACTACTATTAATAAAGAAACTTATTTAATAGGAGTTAGAATTATGAGAAAATTTATCAGATTCATTTTGTCCACAATATTTATAACTGGTTTTATAGGAGTGTTGCTGGCAGGATCAATCAGGTTGAGTTTGTTGTCAAGAAGCGCTTGGAAAAAAGCCTTATCAGGATCAGGAATGTATGAGCAGATGGCTGATAAGCTGGATGTTTTTATTGATGAACGAATCAAATCAGAGGATGTGGAAAAATTAAGAAAAGCAGAGCAATCAGGAGAGTTAAGCGGAGAAAAAGCAGAGCAGGCCAAGAAAATGCTAGCAATAACAGATTCATTAGATGAAATAAAGGCAAAATTAAAAGAAGGTGAGATGGAAGTAGTAATAGAAATGAATATTGAAAGAATATTTGGATTTTTAAGAAGCAAACAAGATGATTTGAATTTGTATTTACCTCTTAAAGATTTAGGCATGCCTGATGAACTGTTGAGCCAACCGCCATTTAATACAATGAATGGAGAAGTGAGTTTAAGAGAAATTTTAAGTCAAACATCAAGTCAAGAGTCAATAAAAGGAACAATGGATGGTTTAAAAAAGATACAAATGGCAGTCAGAATAGTTAATTGGGTTTATGTTGGCGGCGGGATAATATTGGCGTTAATTTTAATTATCTATTACTTTTTAGGGAAAGGATTAGTAAAGAAAGTGAAGGGAGTGAGTTGGCTATTGTTAATTAGTGGAGCTTTAGGAGTAGGCTTAGTAGGAGCAATTGGTATTGCAGTAAAAAAAGCCCTTAGTAATATGGCTCAGTTACCAGAAATGCTACAAGGAGCAATAGAAGTAATGATTCAAAGAATGATGGGCAGTATGAAGTTGTCCAGCGGGATAGTAATGGGAGTGGGCATTTTAGGAGTAGGAGTAATGATGTACATGGTGAAGAGCGGTAAGTTAAAGGTAGAGAAAGAAGAGTTAAGTGATGAAGAAAAGAAAAACAAAAGAAAGAAAAATTTAAACCATTAATCATGGAAACAATCAACAGCTTTGAAGAAATACAAGGAAAGTAAACATGCAGCAAACACTTAAAAACTTAACTAAAGCTTTTATTGGAGAATCTCAGGCAAGAAATAGATATTCTTTTTATGCCAAAATTGCTAAAAAAGAAGGTTATGAACAGATTTCTGCTATTTTCCTAGAAACAGCTGAACAGGAAAAAGTTCATGCTAAAAGACTATTTGAACACATTCAAGAATTAAAAACAAAAATTAAAGGTAATTTAGATGAAATAAAAGTTCAGGCAGCTGCTCCAACAGTTTATGGCAATACAATTGAAAATCTTAAAGCAGCTATTGCTGGAGAAAACTATGAATATACTGAAATGTATCCTCAGTTTGCCGATGTAGCTCAGAAAGAAGACTTAACAAAAATTGCCGCTCGATTAAGAATGATTGCTACAGCAGAAGAACATCATAGTGACAGATATAAAAAGCTGTTAAAACAGGTCAAAGACAAAACTGTTTTTAAGAAAAAAAAGAAAATTTGGTGGACCTGCAGAGAATGTGGCTATATTCATTACGGTAATCAGCCACCAAAACAATGTCCTGCTTGTGATCATCCTCAATCCTATTATCAAGTCAAAGCTGAAAAATATTAAAAGGAGAAATATATGACACAACAAAACCAAACATATAAATGTAATGTTTGTGGCAATATTGTTGGAGTTTTGCATGCCGCTTCAGGCACACTTGTTTGCTGTGGTCAGCCTATGGAGTTATTAAAAGCTAAAACTCAGGAAGAAGGCAATGAAAAACACCTTCCTGTTATTACTAAAACTGATTCTGGTATTAAAGTCACAGTTGGTTCTGTTGCTCACCCTATGGAGCAGGATCATTATATTGCCTGGATTGAAATAATTACTGACAATAAAATTTATCGCAAGTTTTTAAAGCCAGGTGACCAGCCAGAAGCAGAATTTTCCATTACTGCTGATAATATTCAAGCCAGAGAATACTGCAATCTGCATGGCCTTTGGCAAACATAGGAGATTTTATGAAAACACAAACAATTAAAGCAATCTTTACCAATCTTTTGTTTTCCATCGGCGTCATCTTAATGGTTATTGGTTTTATTAGAGGCGCATTAACTGTAGTTAACAGCACAATCTTTGACAAATATCCTTTAAATAATTATGAAGAAACTAAATGTGATTCAGGCCAGCCTGTTAGAGCCATACCTGTAGAGACAGAGTCAAAACCATTATTATTAACTGAAGAGCAAAAACAAACTAATAAACAATCTTGTCTTAACAGTTTGCAACATACCAGAAAAGTTAAACAGGTTGAAGACACTACTTATTCTTTTAGCTTTTTAATATCAGGTTTAACCTTAGCTTTAGTTTTCAATAAAATAAAAACAACTTAATTTGCTACAATATAAACATGAAACCAAAAAAATCAGTTAAAACCTTAATGGCTACACCATTTGGGGGCTATATTAAAAAACTGGAAAAAATAGATACAGATTTAAAAGATAGTCGGGAATTTGGATCTTTTTTAATTTTAACCTTAGTTGAAGAAGTTGGAGAAATGGCTAGGGCCTATTTAGCCAAGCATGGCCGGAAAAAAACAAATATATCTGCTCAAAAAGATGAAACATATGAGCAGGAATTAGGAGACATATTAGTTGCTATACTAAGATTTGCCAGAATAAAAAACATTAATTTAGATAAAAGAATTCAGTATTCACTTAAAAAAATCTCCAGAAGAAGAAAAAAACCAAAAGTTTAATTTAATGCTAAGAAGCTTTTTTCTTAAGCTTATTGCTTAATTCATACCAATACTGAGTTGTATTTTCTAGTTTTCTGTAATGAATTAAATAGGGGATAAATAAACAAAGTAAAAGAAGACCAAGAAGAAAAAGTATTGGTTGGGGGAGAAATAATATTGTCAAACAATTTACAAACAGTACCAATCCAATAGTTAAAGTCACCATCAAATGCATTAGCCTTTCATATTGCAGGCTTTCAATGTGTTTTAAAAATTCAGACTGCTCTTTTTTCCAATTTACTTTAGCAGGAGGCTTTTTAAGTAAATTTTCAGTTTCTTTTCCATGAATCAGTAAATCCTTTAACATATATTAATCATTATATATTCTTTGTTATTAGTTTTGGCTGGCCATAATCCTCAATTTGTACAGGTATCAATTTCATATCAATTAGCTTTTTATCTTTAAAAACAAATTTAGCTATTTCTCCTTGTCTGGTTTTTAATGACCACATTTGATCCATCACTACATTACCTAAAGCATAAATAATTGTTTTTCCTTTATATTCCTCCACCGGCTGTATCCAATGCGGATGATTTCCAATAATTAAATCTGCTCCTGAATCTATAGCTAAGTGAGCCAGTTCTTTTTGTTTTACTGTTGGCTGGGTTACATATTCCACTCCCCAGTGAAAACTTACTATTACAATATCAGTAATTTTTCTAACAGCTTTAATATCTTCTACAATTGATTCTTCATCAGCCCAAGCAATTCCGGCTGAAGAATGACCGCTAATATGGTTATATCCTAAAAAAGCCAGTTTTTGTCCTTTAACTTCTATTATTTCTGCCTCTCCTGTGCCAATAGTTTTTATTCCCTTACTATTTAATAATTCAATAGTTTCTTTTACGCCTTCCGCTCCATAATCTCCAGCATGATTATTAGCTAAATTAACCACATCTACTCCAGAATTAACTAATCCTTCAGCATTTCTAATATCACCGCAAAACCTCATTCCTATTTCAGTTAAAATACAGTTTTTAATTAACGGCCCCTCTAAATTAATAAAAGTTATATCACTCGCCTTTAAAATACTTTGTATATTTTCAAATGGCCAGTCAAAATTGTTTTTCACTACTGTTCTATAATTCACTGCTCTGCCTAGAAGGATATCTCCAGTGGCAATTAAAATAATTGGCTCTACTGTTGTTTTTTTTGTTCGCGGTTTTGGAGAGAAAAAGGAAATAGTTGCTTCTCTTAAAACAGATCTTGTTTCATTTTTTACTCTATATTCCCCATAACCATACCAACCCAATACACTTAATATTATTAAAAAACTTAATCCCAGACAGAACCAGAAAATTTTATTTTTAAACACAAATTCTAATTATTTTTTTCTGGAGCTATAAGTCCAATTCCTAGAATAAAAACAGCTCCTCCTAAAAGCAATAACAATAAAGATTGATCTACAATCCCCGCTACTGGCATACCGCTTTGTGTTGGAGAACCTACATTGGTTGGTACATCCCCAATATTTAAAGTAAAAGTCACACTACTGCCGCCTGAACTAATAGTTACACTATGACTGCCTGCTGTTGCTGTACTTGGGGTGAAAGTCCAATTGCCGCTAGTAGCAGTTGTTGTTTGCGAAGTTCCATCAATATCAATTGTCACTGTTGCTCCTTCTAAAGCTGTTCCTGTAAAAGTTGGATTAGCTGCTGAATACCACCATTCTGTCCAAGTTGAACCAGTTACATTAATACTGCCGATTGTTTTTAATTGAAAACCACTAGCAAATACTTGCTGGGAAACTACCAAAAACAGAAATAAGGAAAACAAACTAGCGAGCAGGCACTTTTTAAACATTAATATATAGTTTAGATATAGTTTGAACACTTTGTCAACAGTTAAGTAGTTAATCTTTATGTTAAAATAAAATTTATGAAAAAAATCTTTCTTTTTCTTTTAATTTTCTCTGTTGCTATTTTAACTCTTCGTTTTCTCTTTGGCGGCAGTGAAGATTCCTGGATTTGTGACAACAATCAATGGATTAAACATGGTTTTCCAAAAGACCCGCCTCCTCAAACAGGCTGCAATCAAAATTCTGTCAACCAATGAATCAATCAATTTTATTAAAAGAAATCAGAAAAGAATTGAAAAAAAATATTGACACTGTTTATCGTGATGGCGAAAGAAGATTTTTTAAAGAAAAAGTTAAAAATTATGGAGTCAGACTGCCTGATCGTCGTAAAGTTGCTGCTAAATATTGGCCCAAGATAAAACATCTTTCTAAAAAAGAAATTTTTTCTCTTTGCCATAGACTTTTTGCTTCTGGCTACAACGAAGAGTTTACTCTGGCTTCTTCTTGGGTATATAAATTAAAAGACCAATTTAAATCATCAGATTTTAAGATTTTTGAGGCTTGGGTTAAAAACTTTGTTGACAACTGGGCTAAATGTGATGATTTTTGCACCCACTCTCTTGGCTATTTTATTGACAAATATCCTCAATTTGCTAAAAATCTTTTACTTTGGACTAAATCTAAAAACCGTTGGGTTAAACGGGCCTCTGCGGTTACTCTAATTTATCCCTATAAAAAACCAAAGAAATTATTAACTACAATTTTCCAAATTGCTGAAAGACTTCTTTTAGATTCAGACGACATGGTTCAAAAAGGCTATGGCTGGATGTTAAAAGATGCCAGCGCTGCCCATAAGCAGCAGGTTTTTGACTTTGTGATAAAACATAAACACCACATGCCCCGTACTGCTCTACGTTATGCTATTGAAAAAATGCCTCAGGATTTGAAAAAGCAGGCAATGGTTAAGGATTAATCTCCCATTTTTTTCTTAATATTCTGCCGTCTTTTAATTCAATATTTACTTCTAATACCATATCATTAATATTTCCCTGGAAAATGCAATCATTGCCTGAACAAGTACCAAATACTAATTCTTTTTGAGTACTGCCATCATCTGGAGTATGATAGCTTTGAATTCCTTGAGGTACAGGACCAGAATTATACATTAAACTATAGTCAATTCCTTGAACATACTGCATTCCTCCCAACATTAATAATAAAGCATGCCGATCACTTCTTAATTTTGGTTTTACCCAGGCTCCATATTCATGTTTTTCCGGCTTTTCACTCACTTTTCTTACTAGTTTTTTTCTGGCAAACACTCCATCAGTATTCAACAATAGCAGACAAATAACAATAACAACTATTAAGTATTTTTTCTTCATCTGAATACCATGATATACTTGAGCTATAACCATGTCAAAAAAATTCAAAGTTGCTTTTGCTTTCATATCCACTTTTTTAATCAGCAGCATTGCTTTTATTATTCTCAATCCCAAAAAACCATCTTCTCAGCCTGAGTCAGAAGTTACTATTCAGCAAAATGCAGTTCTTGGTTCAAATACTGCTGTTCATGAAGATTGGGCTGGTTTTTCTTTTGAATACCCCGAAGGATTAAAAATCCAGGAAATTGAACTTAATGATGATTTAGTTTACTCATCTTTAGAAATTATTGGTCCTGAGAATCAAAAAATAATTTTAAGAATTGCTGATAGTCAATATCAGAATCTTGAAGTATGGCAGGAAGAATTTGAAGAAAACAATCTTGTTAGTTCTATTAAGGAAATTTATTGGGCAGACATTGTTGGTTTGCAGTTATTATATGGTGCTCCTAAAAAACTTTTAACAGTTGCTTATAATGACAATGTTTTTTATCTTTTAGAAAGTTCAGCAGATGATGATTTTTGGGAAAAAACCCACAATAATATTCTTAACAGTTTTCAGTTTACTTTATTTGAAGAAATTCTTGATGAGGTTTCTGCTTCTCCTTCACCTGAAGCTACTCCGGATATAGTTTTGATTGAAGAAGAAGTTTTATGAAAAAGCTTTTTATTTTCACAATACTGTTAGTTGTTTTTGTTTTATCAGCCTGCAATCATAATTCAGAATTTGCTTTTAATGAACAAGACAATTTACAATTAACTAATCAGTCTGTAAAATCAGCTTCAACTATGAATAATAATTCGCCATCATCGCCAACAACTAACTCAATATCTCCAAAAAAAGATATTAATCAACTAACTATTAAATTGGAAAAAGGCAATATTGTACTTCAGCTTTTCCCTGAACAAGCTCCTCAAACAGTTAAAAACTTTGTTACTAAAGCCCAATCAGGTTTTTATAACAACCTCACTTTTCATCGGGTAGAGGATTGGGTAGTCCAGGGCGGTGATCCTTTAGGTAATGGCACTGGCGGTGGCAATATGCCTACAGAAATTAATAACATTCCTTTTACTATCGGTAGTCTAGGAGTAGCTCGGGGACAGGATATTAAAATATCTAATGATTCTCAGTTTTTTATCTGCACCAAGGACTGTTCTTGGCTAAATCAACAATATACAAATTTTGGCAAAGTCATTCAGGGCATGGAAATAGTTAATAATATTGCCATAGGTGATAAAATTACTGCTATTGAATGAAAAAGCTTTTTTATTGGCCAATACTTTACTATCTAAGATTTTTAGCCAAACTCCAGCTGTCAAAAACAAAGCCTTTAATTATTGGCATTACTGGTTCTGCTGGTAAAACCTCTTTACTTAATGCTGTTGAGGCAATTTTAAAAGATAAATTTACTATTAAAATCTCTTATAAAGCCAACTCTGAAACAGGCATTCCTTTAAATATTCTTGGCTTTTCTCCTAGAAGCTACTCTGTTCTAGACTGGTTTTGGATTATTCCTTTAGCTTTATGTAAATTACTTGTTAATTGGAAAAAATACGACATTTATTTAGTTGAACTTGGCGTTGACAGCCCTTATCCTCCTCAAAACATGGCATATCTTCTCACAATTATTCAACCCACTATTGGTATTTTTCTTAATGTTTTGCCAGTTCATAGTCAGCCGTATGACCATTTAGTTCCTGAAAAGACCAAAAATAAAAAGGCCAAGGTTACTGACTTAATTGCCAAAGAAAAAGGTAAATTAATTACCAGTTTGCCAACAGATGGTTTTGCTATTCTTAATGCTGATGATTCAAGGGTTTTAAAGTTTAAATCTAAAACCAAAGCCAAAGTTATTACTTTTTCTGCTAAAAAAGGAAGTGTAAATATAAAAAATAAAATTAAAATCCCCGACCAGATTTTTGACCAGCACTTTAATGAAACTTTTTCAGCCGCCCTAGCTCTTGCTCCTGCTTTAAATTTGCCTTTAGCATCATCTCTTAAATCTTTGCAAAAGAATTTTCGTTTACCTCCCGGTAGAATGACCATTATTCCCGGTATTAAAAACACTACTATTCTTGATTCTTCTTACAATGCTTCCAGAAAACCCATGATTGGTGCTTTAAATACTTTAAACACTTTTTCTAAAAACAAAAAAATTGCTGTTTTAGGCGATATGCGTGAGTTAGGGGATGAAGCTAAAGTAGAACATCAACTGGTTGCTCAAACTGTAGCTAAAACTGCAGATATTATTGTTACTATTGGTCCTTTAATGAAGCAATATTTAGCTCCTAAGCTTTTAAAGCTTAAATTTCCTAAAAAAAATATTTATAGTCTTGATAATACTCCTCAGGCAGTCAAAGTTTTAAAATCAGAAATTATTCAAGGTAAAGAAACAATTCTTATTAAAGGTTCTCAAAATACTTTATTTTTAGAAATAATTGTCAAAGCCTTGATGAAAAATCCTCAGGATGCTGATAAGTTACTTTGCCGCAGAGGTAAATTCTGGGACAAAAAACGTCAAGCCCTTTGCTAGTAATCCTCAATTCTTGATACAATCATTTTATGAAGATATTTATATCTAAGTTATTCCATTTCCCTATCTGGTGGTTTAAATACAGTCCTCAACAGTTTTTTCGTTTAACTAAAAACTTAGTTATTTTTCTAGACAACAAATTGGCTGTTTCCTTAATGGCCAGATTAATGTTCACCCCTTTATTTCACGACACCAGTATTCTTGGCCGCATTCTCAGTTTTATCTTTCGCTCTATCCGCATTATTTTTGGTTCAATCATTGTTATTATCTTCATTCTTGCTTCAGTTTTCTGGTTTTTAGTTTGGTTTATTTCTCCCCTTCTATTAATCTTATATTTCCCTCAATTTGGCTGGCTTATTTTACTCCTTCTATGGCTTTTTGATTTTTATCGTCAACTTAAAACTCCTTTAACTATTACTGCTGACACTCAGCCTCAGCCTAACAGAATTAAGAAATATTGTCTTCAATCTGTAAAATCTTTGCTTAATCAGTCTAATAAAAATAGTCAAATATTATTTTCTTTATTATTAGCTGACAAACAGGTTAATAGTTTACTTCAGCGTTTAGAAATTACTAATGAAACTATTAGTCAAATCAAACCTCCTCCTATTATTTCCGACTGGTTAGATTCTGCTTTTAATCAAGCTCAAAAACTCAAATCTCCTCATCTTACTTCTTTGCACTTATTATTAGTTATTTTTAAACAAGAACAATTTCATTATCATAAAGCTCTAGATACTATTCAATGGTTGCAAAATCAGCAATTTTGGCAGAAAACTCTTTTTTTCTGGGATAAGGATTATAATCTTCGTCCTATTGGCGGCATTAATCGCGGCTGGACTGGTATTCCTACTCCTACTTTAAATAAATATAGTCAGGATTTAACTCTTCAGGCTCAAAAACACCAATTACCAGAAATCATTGCTAAACAAACTCAACTTGATCAGCTTACTAAAATTCTTTCCAGAAAACATCAGAATAATGCTGTTATCATTGGCCAGCCTGGCTGCGGCAAAACTACTTTAATTAAAGGTTTGGCCCAAGAGATTATTCGTGGTGTTAAAACTAAAAGTTTAAAATTTAAACGCTTAGTCAGTTTAGATACTGCCAAGTTAGCTGCCGCTGCCAATAGCGCTGAACTTAATCAACGTATTATTAAAATTATTGAAGAAATTTCTCGCTCTGAAAATATCATTCTTTTTATTGACGAAATTCACAATCTAGCTTCTCTTAATCAGGATCAGCCGGAAACAAGTGATGTTTTCATTGCCCTTGAACCTCATTTATCTCAGGGAAAATTTCAATTTATTGGTGCTACTTCCACTGCTAATTTCAAAAAATATATTGAACCCAATCAGTCTTTTGCTCGTTTATTTGAAACCATTGAATTGCCTACAGCCACTCCTCAGCAGACTTGGCAGATTCTCAGCTATATTGCTTGGCAATTGGAAAAATCCGAACAAGTCATTATTACCACTACTGCTATAAAAACAATTATTGATTTAGCTCATCAGCTGATTCATGATCGGGTTTTCCCTGACAAAGCTATTAATCTTTTAGATGAAGTTGTTGCTGATGCTGTTATTAAAAAAGAAACTATAGTTACTTCAATTTTGGCCCGTCAGTTAATCAGTCAAAAAACCAAAGTTCCTGTCACTCAGCTAACTAAAAAAGAATCTCAGCTTTTGCTTAAATTGGAAGACAAACTTCATCAACAGGTTATTGGCCAGAATCAGGCTATTAAAGCTATTGCTAATGCTTTGCGTCGAGCTCGCACTGGTATTAAAAGTCCTAATAAGCCTATTGCCAGTTTTCTTTTTGCTGGTCCTACTGGTGTAGGTAAAACTGAAACAGCCAAAGCCTTAGCTAATCAGTTTTTTGGTTCAGAAAAAACAATGATCCGCTTGGATATGAGTGAATATCAGAACCCTGATACTCTTAATCGCCTTATTGGCGCTCCTCCTGGAAAAACTCATACTGGAGAGGGTGGTCAATTAACTGAAGCTGTTCGCCGCCAGCCATATACTCTGGTTCTTCTTGATGAAATTGAAAAAGCTCACCCTAATATATTAAATATTTTCCTTCAAGTTCTTGATGATGCCCGTTTAACTGATGCTTCTGGTCGTACTGTTAATTTCAGCAATACTATTATTATTGCCACTTCTAATGTTGGCACTAAGGAATTAATGGTTGGTATTAAGAAAAAATTATCAATTAAAAAATTAGAACAGCAGGCTCTTCAAACCATAGAAAAACACTTTCGCCCAGAATTCCTCAATCGTTTTTCCGGTTTAGTAGTCTTTCAACCATTAAAACCTCAGGAAGTTGAGACTATTGTTAAGCTTAAACTTAATCGTCTTGTTCAAGATTTGCAAAAAAGGAATATTAAAGTTTCTTTTAAGCCTGATTTAATTAAAAAATTATCTGTATTAAGTTTTTCTCAAAAATGGGGTGGTCGCTATATTAACCGCACTATTCAGGAAAAAATCCAAAACTATATCGCCCGTCAAATTCTGACTAATAAACTGATTAAAAACAAACCTGTTTCTTTTTCTGCAGATATCTTGGAATGAATCAATGACTAATATAATTTCTTTAATCGACCAAATGCGTCATCAACTTGATCAATTGATTGAGCTTGCTGATTTGCCAACTAAAAAAAAGCAAATTAAACAATTGGAAAGTTTATCTCAGCAGTCTGATTTTTGGAAAAATACTCAGAAGGCTCAGAAAACTATGCAGACTTTAGCTGAATTAACTGATCAATTACAACGCTTAGAATCTTTAGATAAAAAAATTAATGATTTAAAAGAATTAGCTGTTTCAGTTAAGGAGGAAGAAGCTGACCAGCTTGCTTCTGAATTAAAAGTTTTACAAAAAGAATTGTCTCAGTTAGAAAAAGAAAAATACTTATCCGGTCCTTATGATAACAGTGATGTTGTTCTTTCCATTCATGCTGGTCAGGGTGGCACTGAAGCCATGGATTGGACAGCTATGCTTAAACGCATGTATTTGCGCTTTGCTGAAAAAAAAGACTGGAAAACAGAAGTTGTCAATGAAAGCTGGGGTGAAGAAGCTGGAATTAAAAGTGTTTCTTTAACTATTGCCGGCCGTAATGCTTATGGTTATCTAAAAAAAGAAGCCGGCCCTCATCGCCTTGTCCGTCAATCTCCTTTTAATGCTGATAATCTTCGTCAAACATCTTTTGCTTTAGTTGAGATCCTTCCTTTATTTGATGACACTATTGATATTCAATTAAAAGATGATGATATTGAATTTGAATCTTTTCGGGCTTCAGGCTCAGGTGGTCAGAATGTTAATAAAGTTTCCACGGCAGTTCGTTTAAAACACAAACCCTCTAATATTGTGGTTGAATGTCAGGCTCAACGCTATCAGGAGCAAAACCGCAAAATTGCCCTTCAGATATTGAAAAGTAAACTTTGGCAAAAAGAAGAAGAAAAACAACAACAAAAAATTTCTCAGCTCAAAGGTAAGCACAAATTAGCCTCATGGGGCAATCAGATTCGTTCTTATGTGCTTCATCCTTATAAACAGGTAAAAGACTTGCGCACCAAATGGACAGAAACTGATCCTCAAGCAGTTTTAGACGGCAAGCTGGATGGTTTTATTAATGCTCAGTTAAAACTTACCTAAAATGATTAAATCTATGTTATTATGAATAGTATTAAAAGGAGGATATTCCTATGGATGTAAAACCTATTAAGCTTACTTCTGAAGAAGATCAAGCACCAGCTGTCCAATCAACTAAGCCAAGCTTCCCTGTTAAATCAACTGCTAAGAAAAAAATGATCACCACCATTCTTGTTCTTGTTTTTGCCGGTATTGCCACAGGTTTTGGTTTATTCTACTTTACTCAAAGGTCAAAGAGCTCAATTCCTTCTGGCACTGTTGATAAGGGAAAAATTAAAAAAGGCCTGATTGTTGGCATGCAGGACGAAGAAACTTTTCGAGACTCTGCTGAAGGCAAATTAATCTCCGGCGGTATTGATGGAGAAGGTTCTCATCATCTTGAAAGAGAAGGCGGAGAATCTCAAAATGTTTATTTAACCTCCTCAGTTGTTGATCTGGATCAGTTTCTTGATCGTAAAATTAAAGTTTGGGGAGAAACATTTGAGGCTCAAAAAGCCGGTTGGCTTATGGACGTCGGCAGGCTTGAAGTTATTGAATGATTATATTTCAAAAAGTTACCAAAAAATTTCCTGACGGCACCCTTGCCTTGGATCAAATTTCTTTTCAGATAAATTCCAAAGAATTTGTTTTTTTTATTGGTCCTTCAGGAGCTGGCAAAACCACTGTTATGCGCTTATTGCGCCGGGAAATTTTACCCAGCAAAGGCAGCATTGTTGTGGCTGATAAGAATTTAGCCGATATAAACACAAAAAATGTTTTTCAATTGCGTCGCAAAATAGGCATGTGTTTTCAGGATTTTAAACTGCTTTATGATAGAACTGTTTTTGAAAATATTGCTTTAGCTTTAAAAATTATTAATTTAGATCAAAAGAAAATTAATCAAAAAGTTAACCAAGTTCTAAAAAATGTTGATTTGGAAGATAAAGCTGAACTTTTTCCTATCCAGCTTTCTGGCGGTGAATTTCAACGTGTTGGTATTGCCAGAGCTATTGTTCAGGAACCTGATATTTTAATTGCTGATGAGCCTACTGGCAATCTTGATCCCAAATCAGGTAAAAAAATATTGAAACTCTTTAAAGAAATTAATCTTTCCGGTACAACTGTTTTAATTGCTACTCATAATGCTGATGTTGTTAATGTTTTTAAAGAAAGAGTTATTCAGTTAGAAAAAGGTAAAATAATAAGTGATAAGAAAAAAGGCAAATATATATGAATTTTCAAACAACTTTAACTCAGATAAAAAGATCACCTTTTCAAGCTATAGCCGCCATCATGATTATGACTTTGACTTTTGTGGTTATATCTGTCTTTGCTCTCATGTCTTACAGCTCCGTTAAAATTCTCCAATATTTTGAATCTGCTCCTCAGGTCATTGGTTTTTTTAAGCCAGGTGAGGATTTAGCTGAAAATCAGATTTCTAATATTAAAGCTCAGTTAGAAAAAAGTGGCAAAATTGCCAGCTTCCGTTATGTTTCCACTAGAGAAGCAGAAGCAATTTATAAAGAGAAAAATAAAGATAATCCTTTATTACTGGAATTAGTTGATTACAAAATTCTGCCTGCTTCCATAGAAATTTCAGCTATTGATCTTAAGGATTTAGCCGCCTTAAGAGATATTCTTCAGACACAAGAGGGAATTGATGAAGTTGTTTATTATGAAGATGTTATTTCTAGTTTGGATAAATGGATCAGCAGTATTAAAAAATTAGGCTTAGCTTTAACTCTTTATTTAACTATAGAATCAATTCTGATTATTCTAGTTATCACTGTTATGCGTATTGCCGCCCGCAGAGAAGAAATTGACATTCTCCGTTTAATTGGGGCTACTTCTTGGTTTATTAAAAAACCTTTTATAATTGAAGGCATAATTTATGGTTTATTAGGCAGTTTTCTTGCTTGGGGAATTACTTACATTCTCCTCTTATATTCCACTCCATTCTTAGCTAACTGGCTTCAGGATATTCCTTTATTGCCTTTATCTCCTTGGTTTATGTTGGCACTTTTAGGAGGCGAGTTGGTTTTAGGCTTAATTATCGGCGCTAGCGGAAGTCTTATTGCCAGCCATCGCTTTCTTAAAGAATAGCAATGTTTAAAAAACTATTGCTGTTTATTTTCACCCTTATTTTCTGCTTAATTATTTTCTCCCCTGCACAGGCTTTAGAGGATTGTTCAGGTAAACAAGATGATACTGCTGCTCAATGCTGGAGTAATAGAGAACAGGAGCTTAAAGAAAAAATTGCTCAAGCTCAAGGCCAGCAAAAAACTTTAGCCAATGCTATTGATTATCTTGATGATAAAGTCGCTTTAACCCTGACTCAGATTAGTCAGACACAGGAAGAATTGAAAGTCTTGGAAAATGAAATTTCTCTATTGTCAGTTAAAATAGACAGAATTGATGTTGATTTAACTCAAGTTTCTCATCTTTTGATTTCCCGTATCAGTGCTTCCTATAAACGCAGTCGCATTAAGCCGGTTTTTATGTTTTTTTCTTCAAATGGCTTTGCTGACTTTTTAGAAAGATTAAAATATCTTAAATCAGTTCAGCAAAATGACAGAAAAATTCTCATTGAACTGCAAACTTCCAGAGATACTCATCAGGAACAAAAAGATGAAAAAAAGAAAAAGCAACAAGAAGTCGAAGCTCTTCAACAGCAATTGTCTAACCAGAAAAAAACTCTTGATCAGCAAAAAATTGTTAAAGCAGACCTTCTTCGTCAAACCCAAAATGATGAAGTTCGCTATCAGCAATTATTAGCCTCTGCCCGCTCTGAATTATCTGCTATTCAGGCTATTATTGCTGGGCAAGGCACAGAAACAGATTTAGGTAAAGTTAAGGCAGGGGATAAAATAGCTACAGTTATTCAGGGCTCTTCTTGTAATTCCAGCGGTACTCACCTTCATTTTATTGTTGCTCAAAGTAAATCTATTAAAAATCCATTTAGTTACCTAAAACCTACAGATCATGTTAATTGTTCTGGGCCTGGTGAATGCGGTTCTGGTGATCCATTTAGTCCTTCAGGCAGTTGGGATTGGCCTATTAATCCTAGGATTAGATTTTCTCAAGGGTTTGGGGATACTTGGGCAATTCATAATACTTGGGTAGGTCAGGTTTACAGTTTTCATAATGGTATTGATATTAAAAGCGAATCTTCCTCTGTTGTTAAAGCTGTTAAAAATGGAAATCTTTATAGAGGCAGCTATACCGGCCAAGGAGGTTGTGGCTTAGGTTATGTCAGAGTCGAACACGATGAAGCAAACCTTGAAACCTACTATCTCCATGTCTTTTAACCTTCAGGTATCATACTTGAAGGTCCTGAATCTTGATTTTTAAATCAAAAACACCGTAAACTGCAATATATCTTAATTATTGCTTATTATGGCTATAATCCTTAAAATCCTTCTTGCTGTTATATTTCTTCTATCTCAAGCGACTCCTATTTTTGCTCAAGTAGTTATAAACGAATTTAGTTCTGGTTCTACATCTGATTGGGTTGAGCTATTTTTTGCCAGTAATGCCACAGAATCAGCTGACTTAAGTCTGTATCAGCTTGAAGATAGTGGCAGTAATATTAAAACTTTATCAGGTTTAATTTCTCCAGGAGGATTTAGTGTTACTTCTTGGTCTAACAGATTAAATAATGCTGGCGATACAATTAAACTAGTTCAAAAGTCTAATAATTCTGTCATTGATCAAATTAGTTATGGAGACGATGGAAAAATATGTGCTCCTTCAGTAGATAAATCAATTGGTAGAAGTTCTGATGGAGGAGGCAGTTTTGTTAGGTTTGCTTCACAAACTCAGGGAAGTTCCAATACTGCTCAGCAGGAAGCTTGCCCAACGCCGTCGCCGACTCCGGAGGCAACTCCAGAGTCTGATCCTGAGTCCAGTCCTGAACCATCTCCTTCTCCATCACCAGCTCCTAGTTCAGCAACAACAATAGTAGCTACTAAAACTTCTTCCAGGCCCATTTCTAATAATGCCCGCTCAGGTACTGCCAATTCTCAAGATATGTTGACTAATTCTCGACCTAAAGATGTTTTAGGGGAAGGTGATGAAAATCCTGAGGATAAAAGTATTACTGATAAAGCTACCTTATCTTTTAAGGAAATCAATCCTTATATTATCGCCATTATTTTCATAGTCCTTGGATTAGGTTTAACTGTTGGTACAGGTATATATTTTATTAAAACTCAACACAAAACTAAATCTGATAGTCAAGACAATCTAGACAAGGTATAATTTTTCTATGAAGTTTAAGTCTAAATTTAAGCTCTGGTTTCCTGTTGTTATCTGGTGTGCTGTTATATTCTCCTTCTCCTCCTTAAGGATTAATAAAATCAAAGAATTCAGTTGGCTTGATTTTATTTTCAAAAAAACAGCTCACGTAGTTGAATATGCAATTCTTTTTTATCTTACTTTTAGAGCCGCTTCTGATAAGGGAAAGAAGCATACTGCTAAAATTATTGCTTTTTCTATAATCTTCTCTCTTTTTTATGCTATTTCTGATGAATGGCATCAAAGTTTTACTCCGGGTAGAGAAGCTACTCTTCGAGATGTTGGTTTTGACACTATTGGCATACTATTAAGTTATACCCAGATTAAGAAAGTTAAATAATTATGAAAGTTTTAGTTACTGGCGGTGCTGGCTATATTGGCTCTATTACTGCTCATCAGTTAAAAGAACAGGGATTTGATGTGGTTATCTATGACAGTATGGAAAATGGTCATCAGCAGGCAATAAAAGGCCTTGATTTAGTAGTTGGTAATACTCATGATGATCAGCTTTTAGCAAAAACATTAAAAGATAAGCAGATTAATGCTGTTGTTCATTTTGCCGCCTATATTGCTATGGGTGAATCCATGAAAAATCCCTATAAATATTTTCATAATAATTTTGACGGTTCACTTCAATTATTTAAAGCAATGATTGAAGCAGATGTTAACCAGCTTGTATTTTCCTCAACTGCTGGAGTTTATGGCAACCCCAAAACTTTGCCTATTAAAGAAACAGCTGAAAAAAATCCTGAAAATCCTTATGGTCAGTCTAAATTAATGGTGGAGAATATATTGGAATGGTTTGATAAAGCTCATAATTTTAAATCCATTACTTTGAGATACTTCAATGCCGCCGGTGCTAGCTTAGATGGAAAATTAGGTGAAGCTCATCAGCCTGAAACTCATTTAATTCCTAATGTTATTAATGCTGTTTTAAATAATAAAGAATTTACTCTTTTTGGAGATGATTATCCTACTAAGGACGGTACTTGTATCAGAGACTATATTCATGTTTTGGATTTAGCTCAAGCTCATATTTTAGCTCTTAAGGCTTTACAAAATGATCATCAAACTGATGTTTTTAATGCTGGCACTGGTCAAGGATATTCTAATAAGCAGGTTATTGATATGATAGAACAAGTTTCTGGCAAAAAAGTAAAAATTAAAGTTTCTCCCCGTCGTTCTGGTGATGCTAATGAATTATTTGCTGACAGCTCTAAATTAAAAAAACAATTAAATTGGCAGCCTAAATATTCAGATCTTAAAACTATAATCAAAACCGCCTGGAAATGGCACTCAGCACATCAATGATTTCTTTACCTCTTGTATCGTCGTCGTCTAGTCAGGTAAAATATTTTCATGCGTAAAACTCTTGCCCATTTGTTTATTCCTCGTCCTTCAAATAACTACAAGGCTAAGACTCTTCACATATCTTCTTTAAGTATTTTCATCCTCATTATCATGATTAGTCAGATATTGTTAAGCTTTATTGGCCAAACAATACCTGGCGTTCTCGGTGTTATATCCACCATTACTACTGAAGAATTAATTGATTTAACTAACAAAAAACGGCAGGAAAATGGATTATCTGAATTAAAACTCAATCCTGTCTTAGTTGAAGCTGCTCAGCAAAAAGGCGCTGATATGATGGCTAAGAACTACTGGGCTCATACTGCTCCTGATGGCAAAACTCCTTGGTATTTTTTTAAAAACGCTAATTATCAGTATCTTTATGCCGGCGAAAATTTAGCCCGTGATTTTATTGACTCTCCTTCAGTGGTTAGTGCTTGGATGAATTCACCTACTCACAAAGATAATATTTTATCCAGTCGCTATCAGGAGATAGGCATTGCTGTTATTCAAGATACTTTTCAAGGCAATGAGTCTGTTTTGGTAGTTCAATTATTTGGCACTCAAATACCTGGAACAGCTCCAGTCAAAACCAGCATGATTGACACAGGTATTAGAACCAGCCTTGATCCAAATATTATGACTATACAGCCCAAAGTTGCCGGCTTAGGAGATAAATTACCTTTAATTGGTTCTTTTCAGGTTACTAAAGCTATATCTATCAGTCTCACTTTTATATTACTCGCCACTATTATTATTGACACTTTTATTATTACTAAAAAGAAGATTATCAGATTATCCGGCAAAGGCATGGCTCATTTAGCTTTTCTGGGAATGCTATTAATTATCTTAATTATTACTCAACAGGGTATAATATTGTAAATATGAAAAAACAGCATCTTTTTCAATACAGTATTTTAATTATTACTCTATGTCTTCTTGCCTTCTTCTATATCCTCTATTCCCAGTGGCGTTTTATTATCTCCATCATTATTGGCTTAACCTACTTTCTTTTTGGAGTTATTATTCATTTAAAGGATAAAACACTTTACCTTTCTGTAATTTTAGAGTATTTTGGTCTTGGTCTGCTCGGTGCGATTATTTTAATTTTCATTGGCCTGCGCGCATAAAGGAGATTTAATATGAAAGCTATTATTGCTGCCGGTGGCAAAGGTACTAGATTAAGACCTCTTACTTTTAGTTCTAATAAGCATTTAATTCCTATTGCCAATAAACCATTATTACTTTATCCTTTTGAAAATATTGTTGCTCTTGGTATTAAGCAGATAGGGATTATTGTTAATGAAACTAAACCAGCTATTGAAAATTTATTGGGTGATGGCTCAAAATGGAAAGTTAAGATTACTTATATTGATCAGCCTGAAGCTTTAGGTTTAGGCCATGTAGTTAAAATATCTCAAAAGTTCTTAAACAAAAGCCCTTTTGTCTTTCATTTAGGTGATAATATTTTTTCTCAAGGCATTAAAGAACCTTATCATCATTTTATTAAACATAAACCAGACGCTGTTTTAACTGTTATTAAACATCCGGAAAATTATCGTTTAGGTGTACCTTTTTTTGATGACAATGGAAAATTAATTGAAGTTGTCGAAAAACCGGAAAATCCTCCCAATCAATTTGCAGCCCCTGGTCTGTATATTTTTAATCATCATGTTTTTGAAGCTTTTTCCGGTAAAGATGCAGTTAAACCTTCTGCTAGGGGAGAATATGAAATTACTGATTTATACAATTATCTTTTAAAGAAAAATTACAAGGTTGATGCAGTGGAAATTAAAGGTGAATGGCGAGATCCAGGCAAGTTTGACGACAGTCTTGAAGCTAATCGCCTTATGCTGGATTTAAAACTTAAAACCAGTATTAAAGGAAAAGTTGATAAAAAAACTAAAATCAGTGGTGAGGTAGTTGTTGGAAAAGGATCAAAAGTTAGTAATAGTCAAATAATCGGTCCTGCTATTATTGGGAAAAATGTTGTTATAAAAGACAGCTATATTGGCCCTCACACTTCTATTGCTGATAACTGTAAGATAGTTAACAGTGAAATAGAGAATAGTATTGTTATGCAAGATAGTCATTTAGTTGATGCTCGACCTCGCATTGAAGCCAGCATGATTGGTAAACATGCTGATATTAGAACTACCCAAAATCCTACCTATAGCTTTTTTATTGGTGATCATTGTAAAATTGAATTGCCTGAATAATATTTTGACAATTAAATAAATCAAGAGTAACGGCTAGAGATTTGGCTCATTAATCCGTTCAGCAATCCGATCCCGGTGTTCACCGGGGCACGGTGCTACTTCCAACCCTAAAAGGGATAGATTCGTCTAGTTGATAACTGGAAAACAATTGCACTCTTTGGAGTGCTTTTTTATTAATTACCCTCCTATATGGAGGGATTTTTTTAAGGAGGTAATATGTTTTACCCTATTTTTTCTTCTGAATCAGTTTGTGCCGGACATCCGGATAAGATTTGTGATCAAATATCTGATGCTGTTTTAGACTCAGTTTTAAAACAGGATTCTTATTCTCACACTGGTATTGAATGTTTAGTCACTACTAATAAAGTTATTGTAGCTGGAGAAATTAAAACTAAAGCCAAGATTAATTATCAGCAGATTGTCAAAAATCTGCTTAAAAAATTAGCTTACAATTCTTCAATTTATAAGTTTGATTATCACACTGTTGATATTCAGGTTTTAGTTCATCAGCAGTCAAATGATATTGCCATCGGAGTTGATTCTGGTGGGGCTGGCGATCAGGGTATGATGTTTGGCTATGCTTGCAATGAGACTAAACAATTAATGCCTTTACCTATTATGTTGGCTCATGCTTTAACTAAAAAAATGGATCAATTGCAGAAAAAAGATCTACCTTATCTCCGACCTGATGGTAAAAGCCAGGTGGTTATTAGTTACAAAAATGGCTTACCTTACAAAGTAAAAAAAATCATTTTAGCTAAACCTCATCATCCTAAAATTAAAAAACGCCAGGTTAAGCAAGATTTGTATCAACAAGCAGTTTTGCCTTTATTGGAAAAATTCAAATTAAAACCTATTAATATTGCCAATGTTGTCTTAAACGGTACTGGTAAATGGGAAATCGGCGGTCCTCATTCAGATATGGGGGAAACAGGCAGAAAAATTGTAGTTGATTCTTATGGCGGTATGGCTAGAGTCGGCGGCGGCTGTTTTTCTGGCAAATGTCCTACTAAAGTTGATCGTAGTGCAGCTTATGGCGCCAGATATGTAGCTAAAAACATTGTCGCTAATAAATTAGCTGATCGCTGTGAAGTTCAAGTTGCCTATGTTATTGGCAAAGCAAAGCCAATTACTTATGCCATTAATACTTTTAATACAGCCAAAAAACCAGACTCAGTGATTAAAGATTTTGCTAATAAGCTTTTAAATATGTCTGTTCCTGATATTTTACAAAAACTAAATCTTAGGCAGCCAATTTATCAAAAAACAGCTACTTATGGTCATTTTGGTAAATCAGGTTTACCTTGGGAAAAAATTGCCAAACATTAACTTGACAAATATTTGCTTTGGGTTTAATTTGGTATTATGGAATATATTCCTCTTGCTGATAAAATCCGCCCTCAGACCTTAAAAGATTTTGTTGGCCAAGATCATCTTGTTGGTAAAGACAAGCCTCTACGCTTAGCTATTACTAAAGACAGAATTCACTCTATGGTTTTCTGGGGTCCGCCTGGTTCTGGTAAAACTACTTTAGGTCGGATTATTGCTAATGAAACTAAATCTAAATTTGTTCAATTATCAGCCGTAGCAGCCGGCAAAGCCGATGTTAGAAAAGTAGTTGAGGAAGCCAAAATTCCTATCCCAGCCCTTAAAACAATTTTGCTTTTAGACGAAATTCATCGATTTAATAAAGCTCAGCAGGATTTTCTTTTACCTTATGTAGAAGACGGCACTATCACTTTAATTGGTGCTACTACTGAAAACCCTAGTTTTTCTGTTATCAGTCCTTTACTTTCTCGTTGTCAGGTTTTTGTTTTTAATCAGCACTCTGCCAAAGAGGTAAACAAGATAATTAGTAAGGGGATTAAGTTTTTAAAAATCCAATCTGTTTCCAAATCAGCTCAGGGCTTTTTAGCTAAATTTGCTAATGGTGATGCTCGTCAGGCTCTTAATTTACTTGAATCAACTCACAAGCTTTATCAAACAATTACTCTTAAAAATCTTAAAAATGCTTTGCAAAACAAATTTCTCCGTTATGATAAAACCGGAGAAGAACATCACAACACTATTTCTGCTTTTATTAAATCCATGCGTGCCTCTGACCCTGATGCTGCTGTTTATTATTTATCTCGAATGATTGCTGCCGGCGAAGATCCTTTGTTTATAGCTCGTAGAATGGTCATATTTGCTTCAGAAGACATTGGTATGGCTCAGCCTACAGCTTTAGTAGTTGCTAATGAAGTTTTTCGGGCTTGTGAAACCATTGGTTATCCAGAGTGTGCTATTAATTTATCTCATGGCGTTGTTTATTTAGCCTCTGCTGCTAAAAGCAGAGCTAGTTACAATGCTCTTCGCTCTGCTCAAGAAGATGTTGAAAAGCACGGCAATCTTTCCATTCCTTTGCATTTAAGAAATGCCCCCACCAAGCTAATGGAAAAGCTTAATTACGGCAAAGGTTATCAGATGTACCCAAATAAAGATAAAAACTTACTGCCTCAAAAACTGAAAGGAAAAAGGTATTATAAATAATGACTTATCAGCAAAAACTAAAAAGAAATCTTAAATTAATTTACCTGGCTAGTTTTTTTAGTGCTCTAATCTTTGTCATTCCCATCTGGGTGGCTTTTGAAAGAAGAATATTAACCTTTACTCAAATGGCAATGCTTCAATCAATTTTAGCTGCCATTACCATCTCTTTAGAATTACCCACAGGTGCCTTAGCTGATTTGATCGGTCGAAAAAAAACTATTGTATTAGGTTGGCTAATTCGAGCCATAGCTAGTATGTATGAAGCTTTTGCTTCAAGTTTTTCAATGTTTTTTACTGCAGTTATTGGTTTTGGTATATCAGCCGCTTTAATTTCAGGGGCAGATACTGCCCTAACATTTGATACTCTAAAAGAATTAAAACAAGAAGATGATTTTCCAAAATTTATTGCTAAAACTGGCCTAGCTCATCAAAGTGGCTTGATTATTGCTACTTTATTAGGCGGTTATCTATATAGATATTGGATAGGCTTACCCTATTTCCTAATGGGAATAACTGCCTTAATCACGAGTTTTATTATTCTTTATATGATTGAACCAAAAATTGATACTGTGAAATTTACTTTAAAGTCATATGTCAATCAAACGAAATATGGTTTTAAAGAATTATTTAAAACTGATTATATGAAAAAACTAACAATCTACTATACCTTTGTTGGTGGTATTACCTGGTCATGTCTTTATTATTATAATCAACCTTTTGCTACCGATGTTGGTTTTACTGAAATACAAATGAGCTGGATGTTTGGAATTACTATGCTATTGAGCTCTTTAGGTATTTTATTATTAGTTCAGTCAAAAAAGCTTTTATCTAGAAATCGAGTTTATCTTGGCTTTCCCATTATTATGTCGCTGGCTTTACTTCCAGGAATATTTGCTAATAAAATAATTGCCCCAATTTTACTTTTTGGAGTTACTTTATCAGGTAGTTCCAGATTTGCCATTCTCAATAAATATACTAATAAAGAATTTGAATCAAAATATCGAGCCACCGCCATCTCTGCTTTGAACATGCTAGTCAATCTCTTTTTTATTATCGTTGTTGGCCTTAGTGGTAAGATTCAGGATCTATATAACACAAAAATTATTTTTACCATGTTAGGTATTCTGACAGTTTTATTAGTATTCCCCAGTGGTTGGAGTTTAGTTAAGGAATATAAAAGATACACTTTAAATAAAGGAAATATTAATAAAATTAAAAAAGTTAATCTAAGTGTACGATCGTAAGCTTAGATCCCCGTCTGTTAATTACCAAAAAAACCATTATGAAACTTAAAAAAATAAAATCAGTAAAATTAACTCCAATAGCCCCTTTTAATTTTGACGCTACTTTTCATAAGCCCGCCCATTTTCCTTCGGGAGATAATCTTTGGCAACCTGGAATCAGGTGGCAGACTTGGTACTGGCAAGGAAAACAGCTTGGTTTGAAATTCAACAATCTCGGCAGTGTTAATCACCCCAAAATAAGAGTTGATATTTACCATCAAAAAGAACTGACTAATGAATTTATTGAGCCACTAATCAAAGAAATTCGTTATCGCTATAACCTAGACTTGGATTTAGCTGACTTCTATAAACAATTTAAGAACGATAAAATTTTGAAGCCAGTTATTAAGCGATTAAAGGGAATGAGGCCAGGGCATCAAAATTCTCTTTACGAGTATTTAATTGTCGGAATTGTTTTGCAAAATGCCACTGTCAAGCGCTCTATTTCTATGCTCCAAGTATTATTTGAGAACTACGGAAAACTACTTGAATATAATCGTAAAAAACTATGGTGTTTTTGGAAACCTGGCAGTCTAAAAAAGATTACAGAAAATGAATTAAGAATCTTAAAAGTTGGCTATCGGGCTAAAACTATCAAAAGAATTGATGATTATTTCACCCAAAATCTTATTGATGAATTTGAATTACGCCAAAAAGACAAAGAAACTCAAAAACAAGAACTCTTAAAGCTATACGGTGTTGGCCCTGCAACTGTTTGGTATCTACTCTTTGATGTTTTTCATCACTATGACTTTTTTGACCATATCTCTCCTTGGGAACAAAAAATCTATTCTAAGCTATTTTTTGACAAAGACCCTGAAAAACCTGTGTCAGTTAAGAAACTACTGAAATACTTTGAACGGTACGGTGAGTATAAACAGCTTGCAGTTCACTATATTTGGGATGATTTATGGTGGAAAAGAAAAAACAAACACATTCCCTGGCTGGAAAAACTAATCCGCATTTAAGCTATTTATGCTAATATATTCCTTATGAAGTTGGCTTCTAAAAAGGTTTTTTTGATTGGTATATTATTTTTAATTTTTTCTGTCACTTTTTCTATTGTATTAAGTGAATGGATAATTCGTAGAGTTTATCCACAATTTACTCTTCAGCAAGCTCAATTAGTCAGCCCCAAAGTATTTAAAAAAAGTAAGTTAATACCATCAACTCTTTTGGAAAATTTAGACACTCAGCACATTTCTCTTACTAGAGAATTTTCTTCTCATTACACTACTAATTCTTTAGGATATCGTGGTCCAGAATTTAATGTGGAAAAATCAGATAATGTTTATCGCATTTTAATATTAGGAGATTCAATTACTTTTGGTTGGGGAGTTGAGGACAATCAGACTTTTTCATATTTACTCCAACAGCAATTTAATCAAGAATATCCAGATAAAAAAATCGAGATTATTAATGCTGGTTGGCATGGCTCTTATGCTCCAGACAGCTATTATATTTATCTTAAAAATGAGGGCCTACAGCTTAATCCCGACCTGATTATTTTAAACCTCTTTCCTTGGAATGATATTTCTGATCTTGATGAAATGGTTTGGAAGGAAATGGACGAAAATAGCATGCCTGTTAAAATTCAATCTACAGCTCGTGTTGTTCGCAAAGGTTATCATGTAGAAACAGTCAGCAGCAATTGGAAATTCCGCCTTCCTATTCTTCGCAATTCTCATTTAGCTATACTGGCCATGACTAATTTAGAGCAAAATTCTCCTGCTGCTGTAGATAAAATTAAAAAAACTCTTCGTATTCCTGAACCGCAAACTATTCCTCAAACAGAAGTAGAAGAATGTATTTATCAGCTTGAATGTTCTCAACGCCTGCAAACTCTTTGGCAAAAACTTAACAATGTTATTTTAGGAATTAATAATCTTCTGGTTAAAAACAACATTAAATTTTTTATCAATATCCTTCCTGCTCACACTCAAACCTTTCCTTTAGCTGAAGAAGCCCAACCACTTATTACCCAGGTTCAACCTCAAAAACAATTCAAAGATTTTTTTGATCAAAATAAGATTGAATATTTGGATCCATTGCTGTATTTTATAGATGGAAATTATTCTAACTATTTTTATCCAAAAGATGGTCACCCCACTGCCCAAGGCCATCAAAAATTAACAACTGCCCTAGCTGATTATCTTAAAAATTCTTCTGTCCTTTTTTAAGAACTATTATGTCTTTTAAACAACTTATTTCCCTGCCTTTATATTGGTTAAAAAAATTTGGCCATACTCTTGGCAAAATTCAAACAACTCTTCTTTCAGCTATCCTTTACTATTTTCTCCTCACCCCTCTTGGCCTTGTTTTTCAATTGTTCAGCTTCATAAAAAGAATTTTTTCTTTTAAACAAAAGAAAACTTATTGGATTAAACGGGATTTTCAAAAAGATGTGCAAAATATTTATCAGCAATTTTAATTATGTATATTCTTGGCCTTTCTTGTTTTTACCATGATTCAGCCGCAGTTTTAATTAAAGATGGTCAAGTCATTGCCGCAGCCCAGGAGGAAAGATTTACTCGGTTAAAACAAGATGAATCTTTTCCTAAACATGCAGTTGGCTATTGTTTAAAAACAGCTGGCATTACTACTAAAGACTTAGATTATGTTGGTTTTTATGAAAAACCCTTTGTCAAATTTGAGCGCTTATTAAAAACCTATCTTTTAACAGCTCCTAAAGGCCTATTTTCTTTCCTCAAAGCTATGCCTCTTTGGCTTAAGCAAAAACTTTGGATTAAATATTTGATTCAGCAGGAACTGGATTGGAACAAAGATGTTATATTCATTCCTCACCATCTTTCTCATGCCGCCAGCTCTTTTTTAGTTTCTCCTTTTAAATCAGCGGCTATTCTTACTCTTGATGGAGTTGGTGAATGGGCTACAGCTACTAAAGGAGTTGGAAAAGGAAACAAGATTTCTTTAACTCATCAGCTTGATTTTCCTCATTCCTTGGGCTTGCTATATAGCGCCTTCACTTATTACTGTGGTTTTAAAGTCAATTCTGGCGAATACAAATTAATGGGCTTATCTCCTTATGGCCAGCCTAAATATGCTGATTTAATTAAGAAAAATCTTATTGATATTAAGCCTGATGGCAGTTTTAAACTTAATCTTAAATATTTTTCCTATGAATATGGTCTTAAAATGATTAATCAGAATTTCATTGACCTTTTTAATAATCATGGAGTTCGTAATTCTAAAGATCCTTTATCTCAGCATTACAAAGATGTGGCTAAAAGCATTCAGGTAGTGACTGAGGAAATTATTCTTAAAATGGCTGAGGATTTGTATAAAACTACTAAACAGAAAAATCTCTGTTTAGCCGGCGGCGTAGCTTTAAATTGTGTGGCTAATGGCAAAATTATTAGACAATCTTCTTTTAAAAATCTATATATCCAGCCAGCCGCAGGTGATGCTGGCGGCGCTTTTGGCGTTGCCTACTATATTTACAATTCAGTTTTAAACAAAAAGCGCAATTTTGTTTTAAAACAACCATATTTTGGGCCAGGCTTTACTGATAAACAAATTAAAACCTTTCTTGATAACCATAAGGTGGTTTATAAGCACTTTAAAAAACATTCAGATCTTTTAAAAACTGTGGCCCAGCGTCTTATTGATCAGCGAGTTATTGGTTGGTTTCAAGGCAGGATGGAATGGGGTCCTCGGGCTTTAGGTAATCGCTCAATTTTGGCCGATGCTCGTAATCCTGAGAATCAGGATAGAGTTAATATGAAGATAAAATTTAGAGAAGATTTTCGACCATTTGCCCCTGTAGTTATGGAAGAACATAATCAGAAAGTTTTTGATATTGATCGCCCTACCCCATACATGCTTTTAGTGGCTCAGGTAAAAAAGAAAAATCTGCCGGCTATTACTCATGTTGACAATTCTGCTCGCATTCAATCAATCAGTAAAAGCCAAAATCCTTTATATTGGGGAGTAATAAACGAGTTTTATAAAAAAACCGGCTCTCCAGTTTTAATTAATACTTCTTTTAATGTTCGTGGTGAACCAATTGTTTGCACACCAGAAGAAGCTTATAACTGCTTCATGGGCACAAACATGGATGATTGTGTTTTAGGCAATTATTTAATCAGTAAAGAAAAGCTTAAAATAACCAAAAAACATAAACAGCATCGATATAGTTTTAAACCAGATTAAATAGATTTGAGTTGATATAATACCTGTATGAAAGAAAAAATTCAGCAAACTGCTAAAAAAACTAAGCAGCGCAGCTCTATTATTAAAGAATTATTTGCCTTTCTTTGGCAAGCTAAACTTTGGTGGCTTATCCCAATGATTATTATTTTCCTAATTTTTGGCCTGCTTATAATCTTCACTGAAGGTTCTGCTTTAGCCCCTTTCCTTTACACACTCTTTTAGCTATGTTTATCAGTCCTACTTACGGTAAAAGGAAGCAAGTTCAGTTAATTAATGATGTAGCTGGTTTTATTGAAGAAGATCCGGATTACTCGTACCGTTTGATTATTGGCAGTGATTCTCATCTTTATAGGAAAAATAAAGTTAATAGTTTAAAGCTGGTAACCGCTATTGTTGTCCATAAAAAAGGCTGCGGTGGCCGATATTTTTGGCAAAGCAAAAGAATTGCCAAAAAACATACCATCAGGGATAAAATTTACGCTGAAACACTGGAATCTATTGATGTAGCTCAAACTTTTCTTCCTAAACTTAACAAAAGACTTAATGGCAATGGTAATTATCAGCTGGAAATACATATTGATGTTGGCATGGCTGGTGAATCCCGTGATATTATTAAAGAAGTAGTTGGTATTGTTTCTGGTAATGGTTTTGTTGCTAAAACCAAGCCAGAATCTTACGGAGCATCTAAAGTAGCAGATAAACATACATAGTGTAAAATGGATTTATGAAACTTTTAATCACTGGCGGCGCTGGTTTTATTGGCGCTAATTTTATTCATTACTGGCTCAAACATCATCCTGATGACAAGATTGTTAATTTTGACAAACTTACTTATGCTGGTAATTTAGAAAATCTTAAAACAATTGAAAAAAATCCAAACTATTCTTTTGTTAAAGCAGATGTTTGTGATCCTAGAGCTGTTGATCAAGTCATGAAGGGAGTTGATATTGTAGTTCACTTTGCCGCAGAATCTCATGTTGATCGTTCTATTACTAGTTCAGCTGAGTTTGTCAAAACCAATGTCATTGGCACGCAAGTTCTTTTAGATTCTGCTTTAAAACATAAAATCAAAAGATTTCATCATATTTCTACTGATGAAGTTTTTGGAGATTTACAGTTAAACACTCAGGAAAAATTTAATGAGCAGACTCCATTTAAGCCTAACAATCCCTATTCTGCCTCCAAAGCCGGCTCTGATCATTTAGTCAGAGCATATTTTAAAACTCATCAACTGCCTGTCACTATCAGTAATTGTTCTAATAATTATGGCCCTTTTCAATTTCCAGAAAAGTTTATTCCTTTAGCAATTACCAATTTATTAGAAAACAAAAAAGTTCCAGTTTATGGCGATGGCCTTCATGTTCGCGACTGGCTTTATGTAGAAGATCATTGTCAAGCTATTGATCTTGTCTTACAAAAGGGAAAAATAGGGGAAACCTATTGCATTGGCGGTTTAACAGAAGATATTTCTAATATTGATATTGTTAAAAAAATTATTAAATTAATGGATAAAGATGAATCACAAATAGAATTAGTTAAAGACAGACCTGGTCATGATCGTCGCTATGCTGTTGATTGGTCTAAAGCTAAAAATGAATTAGGTTATCAGCCTCAGTATGATTTTGATGACTATTTAAAGCAAACTATTGATTGGTATAAACAGAATAAAGATTGGTGGCAAAGAGTTAAATCAGGAGATTATCAAAAGTACTACCAACAGCAATATGGCTGACAAGCCTGTAATTATCGGCACTGGTCTTTCCGGCATGGTTGGCTCTCGTTTTACTCAGCTTTTTCTTCAGGATTTTTCTTTTGTTAATCTTGATCTTAGTCAGGGTATTGATATTACTGATAAAAATCAGGTCAACCAAGTTCTTTCTCAACATCAGTCTGCTGTTGTTCTTCATCTGGCGGCCTTTACTGATGTTAGCAGAGCTTTTAAAGAAAAAGGTGACAAAGATGGCCTGGTTTATAAAGTAAATGTTCTTGGTACCAGAAACATTGCCCAAGCTTGTAAGCAAAACAATCATTATTTAATTCATATATCCACAGACTTTATTTTTAACGGTCAAAAAGACACTCTTTATACAGAAGAAGATAAACCTAAACCAATTGAATGGTATGGTCAAACTAAATATTGGGCTGAGCAGGAAGTTGTTAAATCAGCCTGCAAATCAACTATTATCAGAATTGCCTTTCCTTTTAGAAGTAATTTTACTTCTAAAAAAGACTTGATTAGAAATATTATCAGCAAATTTAAACAAAATAATCTTCATCCTATGTTTACTGATCAGATTATTACTCCTACTTTTATTGATGATATTTGTCAGGGATTAAAAATATTTATCAAAAAACAACCTCAAGGAATTTATCATCTTACTGGCAGCACTTCTTTATCTCCTTATCAATTGGCTGAGAAAATTAAACAAGTTTTTAATTTCAAAACAGATATTCAAAAGGGAAATTTTAAAGATTTTCTTAAAAAAGATCCTCGCCCTCGTCAGCAATATCTTAAAATTTCTAATCAAAAAATAAAACAGGAATTAAATATAAATATGAGAGATATAGATTCTGCTTTAAAGGAAATGAAAAATCAACTGTCATAAAGGACTTTTAATATTCTTCAATCTGGGATTAGTTACTTTTGTATATATTTGTGTGGTTTGAATATTTCTATGTCCTAATAGTTCTTGTACATATCTGACATCAACGCCATTTTCTAATAAATGTGTAGCAAAGCTGTGCCTTAAACAATGAAAAGTAGCTTTTTTATTAATCTCTGCTTTTTTCAAAAAATTCTTAAAAACTTGCTGTGCAGTCCTAGAAGTTAATTTTCCTCCTCGTTCACTTTCAAAAACAAAATCATTTTTAGCTTTACCAGCAATCAAATTCATCAGATCAGACTTTAATCTTTCAGGAATTATTGTAATTCTGTCTTTTTTGCCCTTACTTTGCTTAATGTGAATTACTAATTCTTTAAGATCTATATTTTCAACTTTCAAATTAATCACTTCACTTACTCTTAATCCTGCTCCGTAAGACAAGGAAATTAACAGTTTATGTTTTGGATTTTTAATTAAAGCAATTATTTTTTTTATCTCTGAACGCGATAATACCACAGGCAACTTAGATCCTCGTTTAGCATAGGGAATTTTAAAGTGAAAAGGAATTTTATAAATTTGTTTAATAATAACTTTGAATACAGCATGATATTGATTAATAGTATTAGAAGAATAATTTTTTTCTAATAAAGAAGTTAAATAGTTTTTAAATTCTTGTTCTGTAATATTATTTAAAGGCTTTTTAAAGTGTTTATAAATTGTCTTAGCACATTGGCAATATGATTGAATTGTTTTTGGACTATAGTTTTTTAATTTTAAATACTCTTTTAATTTTTCTATAAGCATATTAAAATATATCTATTAAAACTTTATCAAGGATTTCGCATTAAATCAAAATCTAATTGGATATGTGACAAACACATCACATATCCACTAGTTAAACGACATACATTTTTGACAATTTAGATTTTTTCACTCTGCTTTTTACTAAATAAAAAGAAGGGGAACAAGATTCTTGTTTTTAGAGGGGAACACGAATAATCTTTTTTCTGCGAAAAAAGAAAACAAATAAACATCATGATTAAAAAAATATATATTCAGAACTACAAAATATTTGACTCCTTTAACCTTAATTTAAACAAAACGCTTAACACAATTGTCGGAGACAATGAAGCGGGGAAATCAACCATTCTTGAAGCAATTAATCTTGCCCTAACCTCTAGATTAAATGGAAAATTAATTAACTATGAGTTGTCACCCTATTTATTTAATAGAAATTGTGTAAAAGAATATCTAAAATCTCTTAAGGCAGGTAAACCAACACATTTACCTGAAATTATTATTGAGCTTTATCTTGAAGAAGATCCTGATCTCAGTTCATTGCGCGGAAGAATGAACTCAAAAAAAGAAGATTGTGTCGGAGTGAAATTACAAATAGTTTTTGATGAAGACTACAAAGATGAATACGAAAATTTAATAAAAAAACCTGATAAAGTTCAATTAATACCAACAGAATATTACAAAGTTCAATGGTATTCTTTTGCAAACAATGTAATCAATTTAAGAAAAATACCGATACGATTGTCATATATTGACGCGACAACAATACGCTTACAGAGTGGAGCAGATTATTACTTACAAGACATCATTAATAAGGATTTAGATGTTAAGGAAAGAGTAGGTCTTAATGTTGCTTATAGAAATTTAAAAGAGACATTTTCCAAAGAAAAATCAATTAAAGGAATAAATGATAAATTAACCAATAGAAAAGGAATAATTACAGATAAAGACCTTTCAATTTCAATAGATATTTCTCAAAAATCAAACTGGGAAACTAATCTTGTTCCCCATTTAGACGATTTACCATTTCAACTTATTGGCAAAGGAGAACAAAGTGCTTTAAAAATAATGATAGCGCTTGAACGCAAGGCAACAGAATCTAATATTATTCTTATTGAAGAACCAGAAAATCATTTATCATTTTCTTCAATGAATATATTAATCTCTAAAATTGTAAATAAATGTTCAGATAAGCAAATAATCATATCGACACATAGTGCCTACGTTTTAAATAAACTCGGGCTTGAGTATCTAATTTTACTTAATGAAAGTAAAACAACTAGATTGACAAATCTTCCAATAGACACTCAAAAGTATTTTAAAATATTATCTGGATATGACACCCTAAGACTTGTTTTAGCAAAGAAATCGATTCTAGTAGAGGGGCCATCTGACGAACTTATTTTACAAAAAGCCTATAAAGATAAATATAAAATACTCCCCATTTTTAAAGGCATAGATATAATAAATGTTTCAGGGCTATCATTTTGTCGATTTCTTGATATTGCTGGAGATTTAAAAAAAGAAGTTGTTGTTGTAACTGATAATGATAGTGATTATAAAAACAAAGTTGATAAAAAATATAAAGAATATAAGAAATATAAAAATATAAAAATTTGTAGGTCAAAAGATAATTCATTTCCATCACTTGAGCCACAAATTATAAAAAACAATAAATTAAAAAAATTAAATATAATCTTTAATAAAAAATTCAAAGATGAAAAAAAATTATTAAATTATATGGAAAATAATAAAACAGAATACGCTTTAAAAATATTTGAATCAAAAGAAAAAATTTCATTCCCAGAATATGTCAAAGAAGCTATCAAGTAAAAACATTGTAGTAATTGCGTGTGCAGGATCTGGTAAAACAACTCATATAGTAGAAGAAGCACTTAAGTTAAAAGACAAACAAATATTGATTAGTACGTATACTAACGAAAATATAGATCAAATTAAAGACTTTTTTATTATTAATAATGGTTGTATTCCCGAAACCATCACTATTCAGTCATGGTTTAGTTTTTTATTAAGAGAAGGGGTCAGGCCTTATCAGAACTACATGACTGATAAAAAAAGAGTAAAATCAGTTTTTTTTCAAACAAAATCATCACCTTATCATCGGAAAAATTATTACTTAAGTCCTTCAAATTATATTTATAGCAATAAGGTCTCAGAATTTGCTTTTGAATGTGATAAAAAATCTAACGGTAAAATAATAAACAGATTAGAAAAAATTTATAGCACTATATTTATTGATGAACTACAAGATTTTGCGGGTTACGATTTAAGTTTTTTGGAAAGACTTTTCAAATCAAAAATTAACATAGTGATGGTGGGTGATCCAAGACAAGCAACCTTTACTACAAATACTTCACAAAAAAATAAACAACATAGAAAAATAAATATATATTCATGGTTAAAGGAAAAAAAATCTAAGAATGAAATATCAATTAAAGAAATTAATGAAAGCTATAGATGCAATCAAAGAATATGTGATTTTGCTGATTCTTTATTTCCAAATTTTCCTAAAACCAAATCTAAAAATTATATCTCAACCAAGCATGATGGCGTTTTTTGTATTCCTCCAAATGAAGTAAAAGAATATATATCTAAGCACAACCCCACAGTACTTAGATATAATAAAAACGTCAACACTCATGGATTTCCAGCTATTAATATTGGATTATCAAAAGGAAGAACATTTGACAGGGTTTTAATATTTCCCACAAAACCAATGATTGAATATATAAATTTAGGTAATCAAATAAAAGCTGGAGACAAATCGAAATTTTACGTAGCAGTCACAAGATCGAAATATAGCGTCGCCTTTGTTTTAAATAAAATTGGGCAAACCATACCAATGTTTCCAGCTAAAAAAATTCACCCCTAGCCCCTCTTTTTTTCGCTGATTTGAGAAATCTTGTTCTTTATTATTGAACGATAAATAAAAAGAAGGGGAACAAGATTTTTATTTTAGAGGGGAATTTAACTATTTCTTTAGTTTGGGAAATGAAAAAGCTGAACGGCTAGAAAAACCAATCTTTTTTTATCATCTTTAAGATGAAGTTTGTATCTTAGCCATGTTTCATCTACTTCCTCTTCGAAATCAACGTAATTTTTGTGGCTTGGAATTATTGACTTTACTTTTTCTTTTACTTCAGTAAAACCTTTGTTTTTAACAAAAACCAACAAAGCCGTTTTTGAATCTCTCCAAGTTAAATATTTTAGTAATTGATCTAACGCATCAAGTAGGGCTTTATCCCCAGCCCAAAACTTACATTCAGCTACGAAAACATTCGTATTTTGATAGCGAAGCAAAATATCTGTACGGCCAGACTTATTAAAAGTTTCTCCAGTTGCAGAGCCTTCAAATCGTGGTTGAAGATGAGACAGAAAATAATCTCTTAACATTTCTTCATCTTTTCCACCATATAATGACGGAGCTCTTTCAGTAGTTTTTCCAACATCATGAATTAACTCTAAAATTTGATCATATACCTCTTCCCCGAGAATTGGCTCTCGTTTTCCAGATCCCTTAGTAGCTGTTGGCTTAGGATATATTTTTTTGGGTACAGACGGAACTGGGATGGCAAACGTATTTGAGGGATCTTTCTTTTTAACTGGAACTGTTAAAGAAGAAAGAAACTCATCTTTATTCATTAAGTTTTTCTTTCTTTCTTGAAGTGTCTGATTAATAAAATCAGGTAGTTCTTGATTAAAGCCATTTAATTGGTTTATTATGTGACCTAATTGTGTTCTAAGGCTACCAGCTATTGAATTTATTTCTCTTTCAATAGCATCTTTATCATTGTTAAAGTTGATAATATCAAAACATATTCTACGACCCTGATCATCGTTTTTTTCATCTAATTTATATGTCCACAAAATTGCGGGATTAGGTTTCAAGCGAAGAATAGTTGAATCACCTGTAACAGGTATGTGAATTGTTAATACTTGTCGTTTATATGAAGAGCCTGATCTTAAAATAAATCCGGATGGATGTCTGTCAGAAGAAATATTTGCTTCCGATTCAGTAGCCCACTTCTTATCAAAATGAAGCTCTGGAGGTTTTATTTCAAACTGGGAGACAAGGTGTTGAGTATAATTTTTTTCATTAACATTTAATATATAATCCTCTTTTTCAGTTCGAATTTTCTCAACAATTTGTTTTTTAATAATTTCTAAGTTATTACCTAGTTGACCTTCGGCAAAAGCATTAAATTCATTCATAGCAATATTCATCATTTGATCTATATTATATCAGCTCAAAAAATTCACCCCTAACCCCTCTTTTTTGAGCTGAATAGAAAAAATCTTATACTATTGTAAATAAAAAGCAGAGTGAAAAAAGAGAAAGAAAAAATGTACGTCCTCGTCACTGGCGTTCCTCGACCTCGCTGCGCTTTCCTCGTTGCACTCGTCTGGTCGTTTAACAGCAGTATATCTGGCTCGGGCTTCAGCTCAGCCCTCGACCCATATTGTTCCGCTCCACTATGGTTTACGATATAATCTACCATAGTGTTCGCTACACAACATCAGATATACGCGAACGTTATGTGAAATTATTAAATTTTCTGCCAGAAAGGAGGAAAAATGATTGAAATCCCAACACCTAAGCCTAAGTCAGAACCCAAATCCGAACCCAAACCAGAAGAAGTTAAAATTAGAGGCCCAAGAATTATATCTGATTCAAGAGAGGACGGAGAACCACCAAAAGAAGAAATAGTTAATGGCTAAAAATTTAATAACTCTTTACTCCTTCGGGTACGAAGTACTCGAAGTCATTCAGCCACGTTGCACTCTCGCTCAACTCTTGATTAGTTTTCGCTCGGGTCTCACAACATGCGTATATCTGGCTCCACTCTTTGCATTCGTTCGCCCATATTGTTTCGCTCCACTGTGGTTTGGGATATAATTTACCACAGTGTTCGCTACACAACATCAGATATACGCGAACGTTATATCAAATCCGGCCTCATTTTTTTCGTCTTTTCCTTTGCTTTTTCCTGTCTCCATTGCTTAATCTTTGCATGATCTCCAGAAAGTAATATTTCCGGTACTTTCTTTCCTTTATATTCCACTGGCCTGGTATATTGCGGATATTCTAATCCATCAGTAGAAAAAGACTCATCTTTTATAGAATCTTTATTTCCTACGGCTCCTGTAATTAATCTTACAATAGCATCACTAACCACCATTGCTGGTATTTCTCCTCCCGTTAACACATAATCTCCAATAGAAATTTCTTCATCTACTAGTTCTCTCACTCTTTCATCAAATCCTTCATAATGCCCACAAATTAAAACAATTTGTTCTAATTTAGACATTTCTTCTGCCAGATTTTGTTTAAATGTTTTTCCCTGAGGTGTTAATAATATTACTTTTCCTTTTAATTCTTTTTTCCTTACAGCTATTATAGCTTTATTAATAATATCTACTTGCATTATCATTCCTGGCCCGCCGCCAAATGGTTTATCATCCACTGTTTTATGTTTATCTTCTGTCCATTGTCTTAAATCATGAATATTAATTTTCACCAATTTCTTTTCCTGGGCTCTTTTAATAATGCTTTGATCAAACGGTCCTTTAAACATTTCTGGAAAAATGGTTATAATATCTAACTGCATGATAAATATATTTTACCTTATTTTTACAATTTTATATTAATTCAATCTTGAAAATTTATTTTTAAAAGTGTATTTTTAAAAGAGTATTTTGAAGCTACATTAATATGGCCAGAAAAAAATATTACGTATTTTTTATTATTGCTGCCGCTTTTATCTGGAGTATTAATAGTTTATTTCGCCGCTCTCTTCATACAATTCCGCCTGCTTTTATTGTTTTTCTAGAGCATGCCATAATTGTTTTGATAATTTCTCCCATAATTCCTCGCTTTTTACCTGAATATAAAAAATTATCCAAAAAAGATTGGGGTATTCTTATAACTCTTGGTGTTACCAGTGGAGCCTTAGCTACTACCATGTATACTGCTGCTCTTACTCAAATCCAAAGCATTAGCTATTCAGTTGTTGCTTTACTTCAGCAAACTCAACCTATTTTTACTATTATCTTAGCCTCTTTAATTCTTAAGGAAAAAATTACTCGTCGCTTCAGTTTTTTTGCAATCATTGCTTTAGCTGCTTCATATTTTTTAGCTTTTCCTAATTTTACTCCTTCCATTCTTGGCAACCAGGCAGAAATTATTGCTGCTGCTCTGGCTATAGGAGCAGCATTTTTTTGGGGAACAGGTACAATTTTAAGTAAACTCATATTAAAGAAAATAAGTTATGCAGCCACTGCCATTATTCGTTTTATTATTGTTATTCCAGCCACTTTTATTTTCTCTCTTTTCTCTAATCAAATTTATCCTCTATCCAATATTACCTCTAATCAATGGCTTACTTTAATTACTCTGGCTCTTTTCTCTGGGATTGTTTCTTTCATCATTTACTATAAAGGACTTCAACATACAGAAGCAAAAATTTCTACAATCGCTGAATTTACCTGGCCTCTTTCAGCCGCTTTCATAGGCTTTTTCTTCCTTGGTGAAAGATTAAGCTCATTTCAGATTTTGGCAGGAGCTGTTCTTCTGATCGACATTCTTATTCTCTCCCTCACTTCTTCTAAAAAGGTATAATTCTTATCATGACGCAAGTTATCTTAGTTGATAAGCATGATCAAATTATTGGTCAGGCTGAAAAAACCAAAGCTCATTTAGATAAAGGCCAACTTCATCGGGCTATCTCTGTTTTGCTCTTCAATTCTAAAGGAGAATTATTAATTCAACAAAGAAGTTCTCATAAAATGCTCTGGCCCGGTTTTTGGGCCAATACTTGTTGTTCTCATCCTGTTTCTAACGAATCTTATCTTCAGGCAGCTGAACGCAGACTTAAGCAGGAATTTGGTATTCAAGCTAAGCTTAAATTTCACCATCAGTTTATCTATCAGGCACAATACCAAAATATTGGTTCAGAATATGAACTCTGTCATGTTTTTATAGGTATTTCTGATCAAACTCCCAAACCTGATAAACAAGAAATCACTACTTGGAAATATATTAATTTAAAAGATTTAAAAAAAGACATGTCTAATAATCCTGAAAAATATACCCCCTGGTTCAAATCTGAGCTGAAAACAATCAAATCTTCTGATATATTAAGCTCATGAAGCTTACAGTTATTGGCACTGGTTATGTTGGTTTAGTTACCTCAGCTATATTTTCTCATCTTGGCCATCAAGTTATTGGTTTAGATATTGATGAAAAAAAAATTAAATCACTAAAGCAGGGGAAAATACCTATTTTCGAACCTGGTTTGGAAGAATTCATCTTTAAAAGTTTAAGAAGAAAAAAACTTCAATTTACTACTGACTATTCTCAAGCCCTCAAAGGAGTTGATGTTGTTTTTATTTGTGTTGGTACTCCTTCTAAGAAAGACGGCAGTTATGACTCTAAATTTGTTTATGCTTCAGCTGAATCTATTGCTGAAAATCTTCAAAACTATGCTGTTATTGCTATTAAAAGCACAGTTCCTCCTTCTACTACTAATGCAGTCAAAAAAATCATTCAGCAGAAAACTTCAGTAAAATTTGATATTGCTTCTTGCCCTGAATTTTTGAGAGAAGGCTCAGCTCTTGACGATGCTTTAAATCCGCCTCGTATTATTATTGGCACTGAAACAAAAAAAGCTGAAAATATTCTTATTAAACTTCATCAAAAAATTAAAGCGCCATTAGTTGCTACTACTCCTCAATCAGCTCAAATGACAAAATATGCCTCTAATGCTTTTCTGGCTACTAAAATATCTTTTATCAATTCTATTGCTATTTTATGTGACAAGATTAATGCAGATATTAAAGATGTAACTAAAGGCTTAGGTTTAGATCCAAGAATTGGTCAAAGTTTTTTAAATGCAGGATTAGGTTATGGCGGCAGTTGCTTTCCTAAAGATACCTGGGCTTTAATCTCTTTTGCTAAAAAATTAGGCTATGACTTTAATTTTTTAAAGCAAGTCGATCAAGTTAATCAAGATCAGGTGGAATATTTTATTTCCCAAATCAAATCACTTTATTCAAATTCTTTAAAAGGAAAAATTTTAACTATTTTAGGGTTAGCTTTTAAACCCAATACTGATGATATTCGTGAAGCTAGGTCGATTCCATTAATAAAACAGCTTCAAAAATTAGGTGCTGTCATTCATGTTTATGATCCAGTCGCTATGTCTCATGCTAAGAAAATACTTAAGAATGTAAAATTCTTTGATAGTGAATATACAGCTCTAGAAAAGTCCAATGGATTAGTTTTAGTCACAGAATGGAATCAGTTTAAAAAATTAGATTTAAAAAAAGTCAAAAAACTAATGAATCAGCCTGTTATTTTAGACGGCCGTAATCTTTTTTCACCTCAAAAAGTCAAATCATTAGGTTTTAAATATATAGGTATAGGTAGACAATGAAAAAAACAGCTTTTATTACCGGTATTACCGGACAAGATGGTTCTTATTTAGCAGAATTTCTTTTAAAAAAGAATTATCAAGTAGTTGGATTAATTAGTGGTAAGTATGATATTGGTTTTAACAACATTAAAAATATTCAAAAAGACTTAAAACTTGAACCAGGGGATTTATTGGAGAAATCTTCTTTGCAGAGAATTATTAATAAACACAAACCCCAGGAAATCTATAATCTAGCTGGTTTGACCTTTGTTCCTGCTTCATGGGAAAAACCCAGTCTAACTTTAGATATTAATACTTTAGGACTAGCCAGAATTTTAGAAATTATCAGAGACAATTATCCTAAAACTAAAATTTATCAGGCAACTTCTGCTAAAATTTTTGGTCATCCTCCTGAATCTCCTCAAACAGAAACAACTATTATTAGCCCTATTGAACCATATGGTATTTCTAAAGCAGCCAGCTATTATTTAATTCAAAGTTTTCGCCAGCAATTTAACCTTTTTGCTGTTTCCGGTATTCTCTACAATCATGAATCTCCGCGTCGCGGTCATGATTTTGTCAGTCGTAAAATTACCATTCATGCTGCTAAAATTAAACTTGGTTTAGCCAAAAAATTAACTTTAGGCAATTTAGATTCTCAACAGGATTGGGGTTATGCTCCTGACTATATTGAAGCCATGTGGTTAATGCTTCAACAAAAAAACCCTCAAGACTATATTATCGCCAGCGGCCAACTTCATTCTGTTCGTCAAGTTTGTCAGACGGCTTTTTCTTATCTTAACCTAGATTATAAAAAATTTGTTAGAATAGATAAGAAGTTTTTTAGAAAAACTGAAGCTAAAGCTACACTTGGTGATGTTTCTAAAGCTAAAAAAGTTCTTAATTGGCAGCCGAAAACAAATTTTAAAAAAATGATTGAAATTATGGTTGACCATGATCTGAATCTGCTTAAGAAAGGTGAAAAAATATGAGTAAGACTAAAACAGCTTTTATTACCGGCATCACCGGACAGGATGGCTCTTATCTAGCAGAATTTCTTTTAAGCAAAAATTATCAGGTTCATGGTTTAACCAGAAGAACCAGCACTTCTAATTACAATCGCATTAAAAACATTATTAATGATATTAATTTAATTCCTGGAGACCTTTTAGATCAACATTCTTTAACTCATGCTATTAAAGAAGCTCAGCCTGACGAAGTTTATAACTTAGGTGCTCAATCTTTTGTGCCTGCTTCCTGGAGTCAGCCAGTCTTAACAGGTGAATTTACTGCTTTAGGAGTTACTAGAGTTCTTGAAGCTCTTCGTATTGCCAAACCAGATGCTAAATTTTATCAGGCATCTTCATCAGAAATGTTTGGTAAGGTTAAGAAAACTCCGCAGAATGAAGAAACTCCATTTTATCCTCGCAGTCCTTATGGCGTGGCTAAAGTTTATGGTCATTGGATTACTGTTAATTATCGTGAATCTTATGATATGTTTACAGTTTCCGGCATTTTATTTAATCATGAATCAGAAAGAAGAGGTTTAGAATTTGTTACTAGAAAAATTGCCAACGCAGCTGCCAGAATTAAGCTTAAAAAACAGCAAAAACTTAAATTAGGCAATCTTAAATCTAAAAGAGATTGGGGTTATGCTCCTGATTATGTTGAAGCCATGTGGCTCATGCTTCAACAAGACAAGCCTGAAGATTTTGTAGTTGGCACTGGTAAAACTTGGTCAGTTGAAGATTGCGCTAGAATTGCTTTTGATGCAGTTCAATTAAGTTGGAAAGATTATATAGAAACAGATGAAAAATTTATGCGTCCGGCTGAAGTTGATTTATTAGTGGCTGACCCTAGTAAAGCCAAAAAAGTTTTAGGTTGGCAGCCAAAAACCAGCTTTGAACAAATGATGGAAATCATGGTTAAAGCAGAACTTAAAAGAGAAAGAAAAACATGAAGATAATTATTATTATTCCTACTTACAATGAAAAAGCTAATATAGCTAACACTATTGATAATCTTGAAACAATTTTTAAAAAGATTTCTTCTAAGCATCAAATGAGCATTTTAGTTATTGACGATAGTTCACCTGACGGCACTGGAGATATTGTTAAAGCTAAAGGTAAACAATACGGCAATATAGAATTATTACCCAACAAAGAAAAAAAAGGCTTGGGCGCTGCCTATATTAAAGCCATGAAGTATGCTATGGAAAAACTCAATGCTGATGTTGTATTTGAATATGATGCTGATGGTTCTCACAAACCTGAATATATTCCTGGTATGGTAGAAACTTTAGCCAAAGGTGCTGATGTAGTTGTTGGCTCCCGTTATGTTCCTGGCGGCAGCATGCCTGATGACTGGGGGATTCATCGCAAACTCATTTCTTATTTCGGCAACTTTACTGCCCGTTCTGTTTTATGGACATGGCAGTATAAGGATATGACTTCTGGCTTCAGAGGCACTAAAACAAAATTCTTAAAAAAAGTTAATTTAGATAATTTATTATCCAAGCAATTTGCTTATAAAATTCATCTTTATTATGCTCTTCATAAACTTGGAGCAAAAATTAAAGAATATCCCATTGCTTTTATTGATAGATCAAAAGGTAAAAGTAAATTTCCCAGAAACAATATTATTGATTCATTGAGAGTTGTTTTTACTCTTAGATTCAAAGAAAACGAAAAACTTATTAAAGTCATGATAGTTGGCGGAATCGGCACTGTCGTTCAGATGGTGTTTTTCAATATTTTTAGGCTAAAAATGCATTTAAGTTTAGCTCAAAACTTAGCTATTGAGTTAGCAATTGTTTCTAATTTTATTCTAAATAATATTTGGACATTTAAAGACCACAAATTTTCTTTAAAAGAACTTACCAAACTTATTACTGGATTTATTAAATTCAATTTAGCTTCAATAGGTTCTATTATTATCCAAAACCTAGTTCTTTTAGGAGGTATAAAGCTTCTCGGCCGTTCATTTATCATTGAAAATACTTTGGTTTTAACTGGTATATTAATTGGCCTTATTTGGAATTACTTAATGTACACTCGCATAGTTTGGAAAACTCATAAAAAATAATGACTAAGTCTGTCATCCAGTTTTTTAAAAAGCATTGGTTTATTATTATTATTACTTTAATTGGTGCCTTTTTCCGTTTATATCGCCTTCAACCCAGTTTACAGTTTTTAGGTGATCAAGGCAGGGATGTTTTAGTTATAAGGAATTTGCTTGTTAAAAAAGATTTTCCTTTTATTGGTCCTATTACCTCAGTCGGAGGTTTTTACCTTGGTCCTTTGTATTATTATTTAATGGCTCCATTTCTTTGGTTATTTAACTTTAATCCCGCTGGACCAGCCTTTGCTACGGCTTTTATTGGCATAATTACTCTTCCTGTTCTTTATTTCATCACCAAAAAAATGTTTTTAGAATCAACTGCTAAATTCACAGTTTTGCTTTATGCTTTTGCTGCCATTCCTATTCAGGAAACTCGCTCAGCTTGGAATCCCAATCCCATGCCTTTGGCTGTTTTAGGTATAGTTTTTGGTTTTTATCAAGCTTTGAAAACCAATAAGCCTAAATGGCTATTGCTTTCTTCTCTATCTTTGGCGGCTGCTCTTCAGCTTCATTATATGATTGTATTTTTAGCTCCTTTTTTACTTTGGCAAATAATTATTTTTTTTCAAAACAAAAAATTTAAAAAATGGCTGCTGCCTTGGTTTGGAATTATTGTTTTATTTATGCTGCCTTTAATTTTATTTGAAATTAAAAACAATTTTTTAAATATAAAAGGTCTGATTGAATTTTTTCAACACCATCAATATCAAAAATTTGATTTATATCAAAACTTTCGCAATTTAAAAGGCAGGAGTGAAGAAGCCATTGGCATGATTCTTGGTTTTGGAAGAAATACTAATCTGGCTCGGACAACAGTTACTCGTCTAATTTTATTAGCCACAACTATTCTTTTAATTAAAAAAAGAACAAAAAGTTTAATTTTTGTCAGTGTTTGGCTGTTATCCAGCATTGTCACCTTAGCTTTTTATCGCAGTAATGTTTATCCTCACTACCTAGGCTTTATTTTCCCTGCAGTTTTTATGTTAATAGGCAGAACCCTTTCATATTTTAAAGGAAAATTTTCAATTATCAGCATCATATTTTTAATTTACTTTGTTAGTTTTAACTTACCTTTAATTAAACAAACATTAAAAATAAATGGCAATTTAAAATCAGTTGAAAAAACTGCCGTTTTTATAAAAAAAGACATTGATGATAAAAGCTATCAAAACTACAACCTTGTTCTTCTTGATGGCACCAGAGATTATAAAGCTTCAGGCTTTCGCTATTTTTTAGAACTTTACGGCGGAAAAGCACTGGGAATCGACAAATATCCTCAAGCAAACATCCTTTATATTATCTCCCCTTATATTCAGGAAAATGTTTTAAAGGAAGAAATTTGGGAAATCAAATCAGTTAAACCAGCAGAGTTATTAGAAAAATGGGAATTTGAAGACTCAGAAAATATTTATAAAATAAAAAGACTATGAAATTAAGCTTAGTTATCCCTGCTTACAATGAACTGGAAAACTTTAAATCTGGTTCTTTACAGCAAATAGCTGATTATATTAAGCAAAAAAAACTAGATTGGCAGGTCATTGTTGTTGATGATGGTTCTGTTGACGGTTCTAATAAATTAATAAAAAATTGGGTTGCTAAACAAAAAAATTGGCAATTTATTCAAAATCATCATCAGGGTAAAGCTAGCACTATTATGACTGGAGTATTTCAAGCTAAGAATCCCTACACTTTATTTACTGATTTTGATCAAGCTACTCCAATTGCTGAAATTGAAAAACTCATTCCTTTTATCAAAAAAAACTACCCCATTGTTATTGGTTCTCGTGAAGTCAAAGGCTCCTTGCGCCAGCAAGAACCCTGGTTTCGTCATTTAATGGGCAAAGTTTTTAACCTGGTGGTTAAGCTTTTTACCATTAAGGGCATTCATGATACTCAATGCGGTTTTAAACTATTTAAAACCACTACTGCTAGAAAATTATTTAAAGCTTTAAAAGTTTATCAGCCTAAAAACAAACAAGAAAAACATTCTTTTACTGGTGCCTTTGATGTTGAGCTGCTTTATATTGCCAATAAATGGGGTTTGAAAATTGCTGAAGTACCTATCCATTGGCAACACATAACTACTACGAGAATTAGTCTCTTAAGAGATTCTGTCAGAATGTTTTTACATGTTTTAGCTATCAGAATTACAGACTTATTGGGTGGCTACAAAAAAGTATGAAAAGGATTCATTATCGGATTTCTTTTTTTATCACTTGGATTTTATTTTGTCTTTATTCTTTTACCAGAAGGGATTTAAATTTAATTCTTTATAATCCTTTTCCTTATTCTAAGTTTTGGGAACAGACTAGAGAGTTTTTAACTAATCTAGGCTATTTTCATCGACCCCTAGTCACTAATCTATTTATAATTTTTGTTTTAATTTTTACTTTTCTTTATTTAAAATTAATTAAACAAAAACTTCCGCCTAATAACAAAATCCTATTCAAATTTTTGATACCAATTGCTGTTTTAGGCATTATCAGTTATCCCATGTTTTCTCACGATATTTTTAACTATCTTTTTAATGCCAAGATGGTTTTAATTTATCAGGTCAATCCTCATATGCATACTGCTATTGAATTTCTTTCTGATCCCATGACCAGATTTATGCATAATATTCATACTCCTGCTCCTTATGCTTATGGTTGGACTGTTGTTTCTTTATTACCGGGCTTAGCTTGGTTCACTGAAAAATTTGTTCTTTCATTTTGGGCTATGAAATTATTTATTGCTATTTTCTGGCTAGCTCAACTTTGGATTTTGAAAAAATTAGTCAATAAATTATTTCCTCATCAGTCTTGGCGCTGGCAGCTGTTTGTTTTGAGCCCTTTAGTTTTAATTGAAACTCTGATTATTGGCCATAACGACGTAGTTATGATGTTTCCTGCTCTTTTAGGCTATTGGTTTTTATTAAAATCAAAAAAACTACTTGATAAATATCAATTTTTATCAATAATTTTATTATTATTTTCCATTTCTATTAAATATGCCACTGTAGTTATTTTGCCATTGTTTTTATTAAAACCTTATCTTAAGAAACTAAATATTCCTGCTGTTGCTTCATTTTTGCTTTTTGCAGTTATGTTTACCCGTCCTGGCCAGCTTCATTCCTGGTATTTGATTTGGGCTTTTAGTTTTGCGATTTTATCAAAAAGCCGTTTTATAGTTAGTCTTTTTACCAGTCTAACTATTGGCGCTCTTCTCCGTTACGTGCCATATATTTATTATGGTAATTGGAATCCACCGGTTTATCTGATTCGAAACATTATCTGGCTGCTTTCTGTCAGTTTCACCCCTTTCATTGTAAAATATACTTCTAAGCTATCTAATAAATAATTTAAATGAAAAAAATCAAAAAAGCTTGGGGATTTTATCTATTTTTTTTTGTTTTACTAGCTTTTTTTAGCTGGTATATTTTTCAGCTTACTAATTTTCCTATTTTTGCTGATGAAGCTATTTATCTTTTTTGGACTCAAAAAATAATTTTTAAAATAGAAAGTCCTTTTATTTCCATGTTTGATGGCAAGCCACCTTTATTTATGTGGCTGTCTGTTTTAATTTCATTTATATTTCCCGATCTTTTATTTGCCGGCAGATTAATATCAGTTATTAGTTTATTTATTTTTATTTTTCTCTCTTACAAGATTATTTCTAAAAGCTCTTTATCTTGGGCTTGGTCAGTAGTCATTTTAATCCTTGGTTCTCCTTTTATATTTTTCCATAGCCGTTTAGCTTTATTAGATATGTTATTTGTCAGCATGATTGGCTTGGCCCTTCTTTTTTGGTCTCAATCAAAATTAAAATTTAAAGGATTTTTAACTGGTCTTTTTTTAGGCTTGGCTTTTTGGTCTAAAACTCCAGCTCTTTTCTTTTTACCTCTACCTTTAATTACAGCCATCATTTTTAAAAGAAACAAGCAGCATATTATTCAATCTTTTATTGCTGTTTTTACTGCAGTCTTAATAATTTTAATTTTAAAAACAAATATTTGGTTTAATTATTTATTTTCTCGTTCTCAGGATTTCAGCTATTCTATCTCTCAGTTGCTTTCTGGTCAATTCAGTCAAATTCCTTCTAATCTTAAGCTTATTTTTTCCTGGCTTTGGCTTTATCTTCCCTGGCCAATTCTTATTTTATCCATCATTGGCCTTTATCAGGGCCTTAAGCAAAAACAATCCTTAATCCAAACATTGTTTATTGCTCTAATATTATTTCTTTCCCCCATGGTTCTTTTAGGTAAAATTCTTGCTTCTCGCTATTTTCTAGTTTTAGGAATTATTCTCCCTTTTTTAGCTGCTTACAGCTTAAAGAACATTAAGCCTAAAATCCTTATTTTCATTTTATCTGCATATTTTATTTTCACTTTTTCTTTTAACTACAGTCTGCAGACAGATTTTCTTAAAACTCCTTTGCATTCTACTGATGAAGAAACTTATCTTAAAGAATGGTCTTCTGGTATTGGCATAAAACAAGCTAGCCAGTTTTTTCAACAACAGGCTAAAAACAATACAGTTCAGGTTTTAACTGAAGGCAATTTTGGCACCTTGCCTGACGGCTTATTTGTTTCAATAGAGCCAAATATTATTGGTAATAATTTAGGAATAATTGGAGTAGGTGCTGCTGGCTCTGATAAGTTTATAGAGCAGTTAAAAAATACAACTGCTGATAAAATCTATTATCTTGGCAATCAGCATAGAATAAACAATTTAAGTAGAGATAAAATGCAGTTAATTAAACAATATCCTAAAAAAGATGACGGTCCACCACTTGAGTTGTATCAAATAAGCAAAGATAAATATGATTAAAAAAATAATTAAGAAGAAATCTTTATTATTTTTCCTTTTATCTCTTTTTTTAATCCTACCTTCAATTCTGCCTTTATTCCGCCCAGATTTTTTCCGCATGCATGACTATATTCATGTGGCTCGCTTAGTGGAATTAAATACAGCTTTAAGACATGGCCAAATTCCTCCTCGCTGGGCTCCAGATTTTGGTTGGGGATTAGGCATGCCCTTATTTCATTTTTATGCACCATTACCTTATTACATTGCCCAGATATTTTATTTCTTAGGCACATCTGCTGTTTGGTCAATAAAATTAGTCTTTATGCTTAATTTTATTGCTGGCTTTTATTTTGTCTATCTTTGGGCTAAACAATTTTGGGGCAAATTAGGTGGTTTATTAGCTGCTGCAAGTTTTGTTTATCTGCCTTACAGAGCTGTTCAATTTTATGTCAGGGGTTCCTTGAGTGAGTTAACTGCTATGACTTTTATTCCTTTATTTTTCTATGCAGTTCAAAAGAAAAATACTATTCTGATAGCTTTAGCTATTACTGGCATATTTTTATCTCATAATGTTATTGCTTTATTTGCTTTATTTTTCCTTTCTTTTTATTTTCTCTTTCATTTAAAATCTTGGAAAAAATTTCTTGCTTCTGGATTATTGTCATTTGGTTTATCAGCCTTTTTTCTTTTGCCTGCTTTTTTTGAAAAACAATATACATCAGTTGATAGTATAGTTACTGCTGGTTATTCAAGCTATCTCCATCATTTTATCTATTTACGCCAGCTTTTTGATAGAAAATGGGGTTATGGTGGTTCAATTTTAGGCCCCTTTGACAATATTTCTTTTCAATTAGGTTATCCTCAGATAATTCTGGCTGCTTTAGCTTCAATTGTTTTTATTAAAATTTTCCGTAAGAACAAGAATAAAAAGAAATTTTTATCAGAATTAACTTATCTAGCTATAGCTTTTTTAATTTCTGTTTTTATGATGACTTTTCATTCTCAATTTATCTGGACTAAATTTAAAATTATTCAATTGGCTCAATTTCCCTGGAGATTATTAGCTTTTACCTCTACTTTTACAGCTTTTTTAACTGGCTCAATTACTTATCTTATTAAAGATAGGCAAAAGATAAAAACTATAGTCAGTTTTTTGATTTTAATTACCATTGGTCTTAATTATCAATTTTTTAAACCTAGCGAATATTCTCCTAATGAGGATTTTTATTACACTGACAAACAGAAAATTAAAGCTCAGATGAGTGATACTCTTTATGACTATCTGCCAATCAATGCTAAAAAACCTCCTAAAGTTCCTGACAAGCAATATCAAACCTTAGCTGATATTACTGATTTTAATTCTAAAACCGGCTATTTTAGTTTCACCAGCAATACTTCTAAAACTGAAGACTTTATTTTAAACCAATACTTTTTTCCCGGCTGGCAGGTTAAGATTAATAATCAATTAGTTGATATTAAGCCTGATGAACAGCTTGGTAGGATTCAATTTCAGTTGCCTTCAGGAGAGCATCAGGTAAAAATTAAACTTGCCAAAACAAAGTTACAGTATTGGTCAGATATAATTAGTTTAATCAGTTGGACAGGATTAATTGGATTTTTATTACTTAGAAAAAAAATAAACTATGACAGAATTAAATTTTGAACAAGAAGACTTATTTTTGGATACAGCCACTATTAGTCAGCGGGCTATTTCTGGTGTTCTAGCTCTTACTTTAAGAAAATTTGCTTTAAAAGCTGTTAGCTATTTAGGCAGTATTTTTCTGGCCCGTTTATTAATTCCGGAAATTTTTGGTATTTTTGCTATTGTTAGTTTTGTTATTAATTTTTTTGCTTTTTTCTCTGATGTTGGTTTAGGTGCGGCCTTAATTCAAAAAAAAGGCAAAATTACTAAAAAAGATTTATCTGTAACTTTTACTTTTCAACAGCTTTTAGTTTTAATTATTATTTTAGCCATTTTTCTTTTATCTCCGGCTATTTCCTATAAATACAATCTTAATAATCAGGGAGTTTGGCTGTTGCGCATTTTTTCTGTTTCTTTGTTTTTAACTTCTTTAAAAACAATTCCTTCTATTCTTTTGGAAAGAAGACTAAAGTTCAAAAAATTAATTATTCCTGAAGTTGTTGAAGTAATTTCTTTTCAGGTTTTAGCTGTTGGCTTAGCTTGGCTGGGATATGGTGTTTGGAGTTTTATTATTGCTCTTTTAATTAGAAGCTTTTTAGGAGTTATCACTCTATATTTTATTTCTCCTTGGCGTCCTTCTTTTGCCTGGGATTTTCCTATTGCCAGAAAATTAATTTCTTTTGGCATTCCTTTTCAACTTAATGGTTTTATTGCCATGATCAAAGACGCAGTTATGCCTATTTTTGTTGGTGCTGTTTCCGGTGCTGCTGCTGTTGGCTATTTAAATTGGGCTATGACTTTTTCTAAACTGCCGATTCTGTTTATGAGCGATATTTTTAGAGTTACTTTTCCTACTTATTCCCGCATTCAGCATAATAAAGACTTATTAAAAAAAGCAGTTGAAAAAACTATTCGCTTTACTAATCTTTTTCTCTTTCCCGCAGTTTTTATCTTGGGAGCTACTGCCAGGCCAATTATTAATATTATCTTTACTGATAAATGGCTGCCAGCCCTGCCAGCCTTCTATATCCACCTTTTAGGTATTTTAGTTGTTGGTATTGCCAATACTTTTATGGATACTTTCTGGGCTTTGGGAAAAACTAAAATCGCTGTTAAATTGTTAATTCTTTACACTATTATTAACTGGGGTACTAGCGTCCCTTTGGTTTATAAGTTTGGTTTTAATGGTGCCATGATTGGCTCAGTTATAGTTCTTTATGTTAGTTTGCCCTTAACTTGGTATTACATTCGTAAATTTATTAAAGTCAGCGTTATTGATCAGATTTGGCCTGCTTTTGTCTCTGCCGCTATTAGTGGTTTGCTTACTTGGAAAATCAGTCGTGCTTTTGCCTCAAATCTTTTCAGTTTACTTACAGTTCTTTTTATTGGCGGTTTAATTTATCTGGCCTTATTATTTCTACTAGAAAGAAAACGTTTATTAGCTGATATTAAATGGTTTTGGAAAAAAGTCGTATAATACATACTTATGGCTAAAAAACCCAAGAAAATCTGCATTGTTATTTTAAACTATCATCAGCCGGACATGACCTTAGATACTCTTAGGTCACTTAAAAATGCTTCAGTTCCTGAGGGCTATTCCTTAAGCACTGTTATTATCGACAATACTCCTGTTCCTGATGAAAATTTAGCTAAAAATATTAATAAGTTCAAAAATACCAAGCTAATAACCACTCTTAAAAATACAGGTTTTGCTAAAGGTAATAATTTAGGCATTCAGTATGGTTTGGAAAAAAAATGTGACTATTTTCTTCTACTTAATAATGACACTGAACTTCACCCCTCATTTTTAAAACATTTGATTGACACTGCTGAAACAGGAGCTGACATGGTTGTTCCTAAAATATATTTTGCTAAAGGTTATGAAACTAATAAGGAGCAGTATAAAAGGACTCAGTTGGGTAAAGTTATCTGGTATGCTGGTGGTGGTTTTGATTGGGATAATGTTTATTCAAAACATTATGGCCTTGATCAAGTAGATAAAGGCCAATTTAACAAGAAAAAAGAAATAGATTTTGCTAATTTTTGCTGCTTATTAGCCAAAAAAGATGTTTTTGAATCAGTTGGCTTATTAAATGAAAAATATTTTATTTATTGGGAGGATGGAGATTTTTCCATTAGAGCTAAGCAATTTGGTTTTAATATTGTTTATCAGCCTAAAAGCATTGTTTGGCATAAACATTCCAGCTCTACTGGAGGCTCAGGTTCTCCATTACATGACTATTATCTTACCCGCAACCGCTTAATCTTTGGTTATAAGTATGCTAGTTTATATACTAAGCTGGCTTTATTTAAGGAAAGTATAAAAAAAATCTTCACTGGTAGGTCAGATGAAAAAAAAGGCATAATTGATTATTATCTTCAACGTCATGGAAAGGGGAGTTTTGTATGAAATTATCTATTATTGTTTTAACTCATAATAGTCAGGATAAAATTAAGGGCTGTTTGAATAGTGTTAAAAATGCAGACGAGATTATTATCGTAGATAGTGGCTCTACTGATAACACCCTTAAGATTGCTAAAAAATACACTTCTAAAGTTTATTCTCATAAACTTACTTCTTTTGCCTCTCAAAGAACTTGGGGTACTCAGAAAGTTACTTCTGATTGGTTTATGTTTCTTGATGATGATGAAAGAATATCTAAACAACTATTTCAGGAAATTAAGGATAATATTAAAACAACCCCTCATTCAGCTTTTCGCTTTAAACGCCAAAACTATTTTCTAGGCAAAAAAATAACTCATAGTGGATATTGGCCTGATTGGCAAACCAGGCTTTTTAAAAAATCAACCTTTAAAAAAATCACTGGCGCTAGTCATGAACAACCTCACTTTGATGGTACTTTAGGTGACTTTAATAATCCTTTACTTCACTTAGCTGATCGCAGTATTGCTTCAGGTTTACTAAAATCTCGTCTTTGGACCAAAGCCGAAGCTGAAGCGTTTTTTAAAGCTGGCCATCCCCCAATTACCTGGTGTCGTTTAATTAAAGTTATGCTTTGGGAATTCTGTTTTAGGTATTTTAAACAAAAAGGTTTTAAAGATGGATATGTTGGTTTTGTTGAAGCCATTGTTCAGGCAATAAACAAATTTTTTATCTACCAGCAGATTTGGGAATTACAGCATCAGCAAAGAATTAATAAAAAATATCAGCAATTGGAAAAACAGCTTTTATGAAAATTGGTCTTTATAGTCCTTTTTTAGCTGAAAATATTGGCGGAGGCGAACGCTACTTGCTTACAGTAGCCGAATGCCTTTTACCTGAATATCATGTTGATTTGATTGTTCAACCTCATTACACCAAATATAAGCTTATTAAGCTTAAAAAACACTTAATTTCTGCTTTTAATTTAAAGCTAAATAAATTAAATATTATTACTGGCCCTTTTTCTCCAAATTATTCCAGTCAGGATAGAAAAGAATTTACTAAAGATTATGACATTTTCTATTACATGACTGATGGCAGTTTTTTCATTTCCCAGGCTAAAAGAAACGTGGTTTACTTTATGATTCCTTTTAATAATCCTCCTAAGTTTTTTCAAAAATTAAAATTAAATTCCTGGAAAACCAAAGTTTCTGTCTCTTTGTTTGCCAAGCAAGTCTTAGAAAAAAATTGGAAAATCAATATTGATTATATTCACGGGGGAGTTGTTAGTCCTCAGGATTTTAAACCTTTGCCTAAAAAAAACATTATTCTTCATGTTGGTCGTTTTTTCTCTGCCCAAGGCAACAAACACTGTAAAAAACAGGATTTTTTAGTCACAACTTTTAAAAAAATGTGTGATCAGGGATTAAAAGATTGGCAGTTAATTTTAAACGGCCCCATTGATAAAGGCAAAGATAATCAGCAATATTTTAATCAAGTTAAAAAATTAGCTCAAGGTTATCCAATTGTTGTTAATAGCAAGGTTAGTTTTAAGCAATTACAAAAAAACTACGGTCAGGCCAAAATTTATTGGCATGCTACAGGATATGGTATTAATGAAAACACTAATCCTCAGGCAGTAGAACATTTAGGCATATCTACCATTGAGGCCATGTCAGCCCAAGCTGTGCCTATTGTTATTAACAAAGGCGGTCAGCCGGAAATTGTTACTCATAATATCAATGGTTTACTTTGGCAAACTCAGGATGAATTAATTAATTACACTAATCAAGTTATTGACAATCCCAAACTTCAACGTAAATTAGCTAAAAGCGCTCAGGAAAGATCTCGGGATTTTTCTAAAGATAGATTTTGTCAAACAACTAAAAAAATGTTCAGTTTATGAAAAAAGTTTCTGTAGTTATACCTAATTACAATGGTCAGCATTTATTGGAAAAAAACTTACCTGCTGTTATATCCGCCTGCCCTCAGGCAGAGATTATAGTAGTTGATGATGCTTCTAAAGATAATTCAATTAAATTTTTAACCAAAACCTATCCAAAAGTAAAAATAGTTAGCAACAAAATTAATCAGCGCTTTGCTCTTTCTTGCAATAAAGGTGTTAAAGCCGCCAAACACAATATTGTTATTTTACTCAACAATGATGTTGCTCCCCAAAAAGATTTTTTAAAATCTCTTATAAAACACTTTCAAAATCAACAGATTTTTGCTGTTGGCTGTTTGGAAATTCAAACAAAAGATAGTAAACAAACAATTTCCGGTAGAAGTACTTGTCAGTTTAAGAGGGGATTTTTAATTCATCAAAAAGCTAAGAATCAGAATAAACAAGCCACATGTTGGGCTACAGCTGGTTCTATGGCCTTAGATAGACAAAAATATCTTGATCTAGGTGGAATGGATTCTTTATTTGCCCCTGCTTATTGGGAGGACATTGATCTTTCTTGGCGAGCTAAGCAAAAAAACTGGCAAATTTTATTTGAGCCCAAATCAAAAGTTTATCACAATCATGAAACCACCAACCTTCAAGTTTTTAATAAAACAAATATTCAGTTAATGGCTCTACGTAATCAGATTCTTTTTGTTTGGAAGAATATTAAAGGACTTCAATTAATTAAACACTTTCTCTGGCTACCCTATCATTTAATTTTTACCACTATTAGAACTAAAGGAATTTTTTTACTTGCTCTTATTCAGGCAATTTTAAGAATTAATAAGATAAAAAAATCATGAAACAGTTTCTTAAAAAACATTTTTGGTTGATTTTAATAGTTTTGTTAGCTTCTTTTTTTCGTTTTTACAATCTTTCTTCAAATCCACCGTCTTTAAATTGGGATGAAGTCGCTATTGGCTGGAATGCTAAAACTATTTTTCATACCCGTAGAGATGAATATGGCACGAGACTGCCTTTAAGTTTCCAATCATTTGGTGATTTTAAATCTCCTTTATATATTTATCTCACTGCACCAATTGTTGGCCTCTTTGGTATGAATGCTGTTACTGTCAGACTTTTATCAGTCATGGTTGGTATATTTAGCATTGTTTTAATTTATTTTATTGCTAAACAATTACTAAAACCCGTAGTTCATAATCCTCAAACCGTCTCTTTACTATCTGCCTTATTATTAGCTGTTTCTCCTTGGCATATTCTTTTATCTAGACCTGCTTATGAATCTAATTTGGCTTTATTTTTTATTCTTTTAGGAATTTGGCTTTTCTTAAAAAGTTTAAAACAATCCAAATATTTTGTGTTTTGCGTTTTAAGTTTTGCATTATCTCTCTATGCCTATCATAGCTCTAAAATATTTGTACCTTTTTTCTTATTAGGTTTAGCTTTTATCTATAGAAAAAAACTTTTATTAAAAAAATCCCGAAAATGGATTATTGCTTCTGCTATTCTAGGAACATTGTTATTATTTCCTTTAATTAAAGAAACATTTTTTGGCAAAAGTGCTTCTCGCTTTCAGGCCGCTTCTATTTTCTACAACAGACAAGGGGAAAGAATGCCTTTAGATTTACCTCTTTTTATTCAAATAGGCAAAAACTATTTAATTCATTATTCTCCTGCATATCTTTTTTCAGGCAGTGATCAAATGCCTCGGCTGCAAATGGAAAAAGTCGGCCCTCTTTTATTAATTCAAGCTCCATTTTTAATCTTAGGTTTAATTTACTTAATTCAACAGCGCAAACAACAATGGTCTAAATTTCTGTTTTTATGGCTAGTTGTTTCTGCTATTCCGGCAATGATTGGTTTTGAAGCTCCTCATCCAATTCGCTCTTACAATCTTCTTCCTGTTTTAATTTTTATCACTGTTTTAGGTTTTAATAGTTTTAGAAAATTATTGATTAAACCAGCAGTCAGAATGTTATTAATAGTATTGTTTATAGTTAATGCAGGCCATTTTATTTATCGCTATTTTGCAGTTTATCCAATTTACTCAGCTCCTGCTTGGCAATATGGATATAAAGAAGCAGCCCAAATAGCTAAACAATATGAAGATCAGGTAGAAAAAGTTATTTTTACTAGTTATTACAATCAACCTCATGTCTTTACTTATTTCTATCAACAAAGACAACCTAAGCATGTTTTTTGGGGCAGTATGTCTAAATATCTATTTCGAGCTATTGATTGGTATGGAGACAAGAATTTTATTATTGAAAACAATAAAAAGCTTACTAAACTATTGATTATTGGAGCTCCAGAAGAAATTCCCACTGATGCAAAAGATATAATTAAGGAAATTAAATTTCCTGATGGGGAAACAGCTTTCCGCATTGTTAAAATATGAAAAAGAAAAAATGGTTTGTTATTACTTTGATAGTTTTTTTTATTACCAGAGCTTATATTCTTAAATTTCCTCCGCCTTTTTATTCTGATGTTTTCCATGATTATCGTCGTTATGCTAATATGTGGCATTCAGGTTTAATCCCTTATTTAAAACATTTTTATGAATATCCTCCTGCTACTTTGCCCTTACTGTATATTCCTTTATTAATTAAAAATCTTGGTTTAGGTCATTATTATCAAAATTATCGTTTTCAAATATTTTTATTTGACTTTATTTTGTTTCTTTTTATCTTTAAAGCCATTAATAAATTAAAAACTTCTTCATTGTCTAAAAAATTAGCTCTTGGATTTTACTTACTAACTCCGGTGATTGCCAAAGATTTTTTTTATGAAGGCTTAGATTTAGTTTTTATTGGTTCATTATCTATTGCTATAATTTCCTTCCTTTTGTTTAAGAAAAAACAATTTTTAAAGCGCTGTTTCTTTTATTCATTTTTTTGGTTATCTACCAGCATTAAGTTAATGAGTGCCCCCTTATTGGCTCCTTACTTTTTTCTTAAAAAATTAACATTAAAACAGGAAATTAAAGCTTTTGCTATTGGCTTTTTGCTTATCTGGTTTATTCCTTTAGCTATTTTCCGCAGTTCTTTGTCAGTTATGTTTGTTTTTCATGCTAATAGGGGAATCAAATATGCTTCTTTCCCTGGCTATATTGTAGAAACCATTAATTATTTTACTCAATCAGAAACCAGAATTAACCAACCGCCTGATTTTCAATTAACCGGCCCTGTTTCAGATATTGCTTTAAGCATAGTTGATAAAACTTTTTATTTAAGCATTGCTCTAGTTTTAGCTTATGCTTTTTACATTATCTTTAAAAATAAAAACATTGATTATTACAAATTCAGTTTAAAAATTGCTTTAATTTATATTTTTACTATTTTTCTTACTGGAAAAATCTTTTCCCAGCCGTTTCATCTTTGGTATATTCCTTTAATTGCTTTATTTCCTTTTAAATCAATTAAAACCCAGCTGGTTTATATCCTTCTAGGAGTTTGGATGTTAATTCTTGATACTACTCCTTGGATTACAATTAATGAAATGGCTATGTTTATTAATCCTCTGCCTTGGAAATTTGCTACTTATTCTTTACGTTTTTTACCTATGATTGTTCTTTTAAAAATGTCATTTAAATTATCAATTAAAAACAAATGAAAAAAAAATTCAAAAGATTTTATAATCCTAAAATCATTCTCAGCTTTATTTTCCTTCTAGCTTTAGTTTTGCGTTTCTATCATCTTGGCACTAATCCACCTTCACCTTATTGGGAAGAAGCTGCTCTTGGCTATGATGCTTATTCAATTTTAAAAACAGGCAAAGATTTTCATGGCAATAAATTTCCTTTAATAGCCTTTGAATCTTTCGGAGATTACAAACCCAGTCTGTATTTTTATGCCACTGTGCCAGCCATAGCAGTATTTGGCCTTAATACTTTTGCTGTTCGTTTTCCTTCAGCTTTTTTCGGCTCTCTCACAGTTTTGCTTGTTTATTTTTTAGTTAAACAGTTTTTTTCTAAACCTGCCTCGCCAACAGGCGGGTTAAATAGCCTGGCTCTGATTTCATCATTTTTATTAGCTATTTCCCCATGGCATCTCCAGCTTTCTCGAGTTGGTTTTGAAGCCAATCTGGGTTTGTTTTTAGTTGTTTTAGGCGCATGGTTATTTTTAAAAGGCTTACACAAATCAATTTGGTTAATACCGGCTGTTGCTAGCTGGGCTTTATCCTTATATACCTATCATGCCAATAGGATTTTTATTCCTTTACTAGGACTAGCTTTTGGTGTATTTTTCTTTAAAAAATTATTACAGAAAAAACAAAAATCATTAGCTGCTCTAGTAATTTTTATTTTTCTTTGTTTACCTTTAGCTGTTAGGCTTAATGATCCAACAATCAAACAGCGTTTCTTGGAAACTAGTGTTTTTTCCACAATTGACCCTGTTATTAAATCCAATCAATTGATTGTAGCTGATGGCAATACTAGATTATCCCGATTAATTCATCACCGCTTTTGGCATTACAAAGATATTTTCATTGATCATTATTTAGACCAATTTACTTTTGATTTTCTCTTTTTATCAGGTGATACTAATCCAAGACATTCAACTCAGTTAATCGGCAGTCTTTATTTAATTCAACTACCTTTGCTTATTTATGCCTTTTTATCAGCTTTTAGAAAAAAAGATAAAAAAATATTACCTTTAATTATCTGGCTCTTGTTAGCCCCAATTCCTGCTGGCTTAACTAAAGCCACTCCTCATGCTTTAAGAAGTTTACCCATGCTTATTCCCTTAACTATTCTTAGTGCTTATGGCTTAACAGAATTAATTAAACTTAAGAAAAAGTATATTTTGCTTGCTTTAGTTGTCTTTGTTTTTATTATCCTTGCTTTTGAATTCAACCGCTATTTATCTATCTATCATAAAAATTATCCACAGGAATATTCTTCTCATTGGCAATATGGCTATAAAGAAATGGCTAATTATGTTAATCAGCATCAGGAAAAGTATGACAATATTTTTATTACCAGAAAATTAGGCAGACCTTCAATTTATTACTGGTTTTATACAAAAACTGATCCTCAGAAGGTACAGGAGATAAACAACAAAGTAAACAAAGATCAGGGTGAATATTTACAGTTTAATAATATATTTTTCGGAGATTTATTCCCTTGTGCTGCTTCTAATGCTCCTAATTTAATAGTTATCTCTGCTGATCAAGAATTGCCTGAAAAAGGCACTTTATTAAAAGAAATCAAAGATTTGAATCAACAACCTGTTTTTAAAATTTATGAGATTTAAGAAATAATTTTCTACCTTTTTTTTAACAAAACTCCAGCATAACTTAAATATAACTGTTCATAATTTGGATCATTCAATAACTTTGTTTTTAAAGCTTCCATATCTTCGAAAGTCATAGGATAAAAACTTTCAGTAAATGTCAAAATAATATAGTCAACATCTTTATAATTATCAGGGATATGATAAATTTCATCACGATTAATTAAGTGGGCTACCATAGGAACTTGAACTGAAGCTGAAGCGTTTTCTGGAATCAACTGCACCATTTTTTCATAATCATCATTTCTTGGCGGCAAAACATAAAAAGCTCTTTTAAAAATTAAAGCAATCGGAGGAGCAGGATAATAAGGATCAAGCTCTGGTCGGTTAGTATAAAATGTTCCTACGAGAGCTAGCATCAATGTTAGATAGATTAAAAATTTGAATTTAATTTTTTTTAAAACATTAATAGTACTAAAAGCTAATATTGGTGTTAATGTAGCAGTATAATGTCTTTGTAAACTGTATTTCACGGCATCTGCAGCAAAATTCCTCAAATAAGTAAATGGAGCCATTAGCCAATATAAAGGTGAGAAAAATGGCAGGAATCCAAATGAAAAAGAACTTAACAATATATTTCTTAGTTTTACTAATGGATAAATAAAGCTTTTTAAAAATTCAAGAGGTGAAGTTAAAAAAGTCTCAACAATGGTTGAAGTCATGCTTTTAGTTCCAAAACTAATACTAGAAAAAACTGGTCTGCCTTCAATTAACGGAAGAAAGAAATTGTAAATTAAGTAATAATAAAAAAGAGATATAGCACCTGTTATTAAAGCAACTCTTTTTTCTTTTTTAATAAAAAAAGCGTATAAACTGAGAGAAAAAAGATAAATTGATACATCTTCGCGAACCAATAATGCCAAAGCAAAATTAAACCAGTAGTATCGCCATTTTTTTGTTTCTAAAAAGAAAATTGCCAAACCAATAAAGGTAGCTGAAATAGTAGCTGAATGATAATCAGAAGAAATAGCTGATTGTATGCCAATGAAATAAAGATATAAAAAAGAAATAACTAAGGAAGCAAATTTAGCTTTTATTTTTCTTCTTGAGTATAAATAAATAGGAATAACACCTAAAACAACAATTACTTGTTGAAAGATTATTAATATTCTTGCATCAGGCCAAAATCGATAAAAAGGAGCGAAAAAAGCAAGGATTGGATCAAAGTGGTCATTAAAACTAGTACCGCCACCAAGAACAGAACTGTCTGGTGCTTCAAATCTGGAAAGATGCCAAACTGGTTGAACTGAATGAGCTAAATCCTCTCCAGTTTCAAAGCGATTATATTTTTGCACTCCTATCACAAGATAGGCAGATAAAAAAAAGCCAATTAATGAAATAATCAGAAAATTGTTAGTTATAAACAGCCGAAGCTGATTTTTTTTCATATTTTAACCTCCCATACTTCCACTTCTTCACTAAAAACTTTTTTATTAACAATTTTTTTATATTTAATGTTTCCCAGCCATTCATTTAAGGGATAATGGTATTTGTTTTCTGGTTTACCAATAATTAAAAATATCTTTTCAGGTTCATTATTATTTTTAGGAAATTTTTTAAGTAAATCAGTTTTTTCAGTCACATAACTTATTTCTCCAGGCTTATATGAAAACTCTACAGGCAAAGGTTTGCCCTTAAAAGCTTGCCAAAAATATAAATATTGATAATCATAATCATAAATTTCAGGGGTATATTGATAAGAGCTGAATGGCTTATTTCCAGCTTGCTGATAAACATATTCTAAAACTTTCATTTTTATAGGTAAAAATGATCTACCGTTTTTAACTGTTTTTACACTAACGTTATAGTGTTGATATAGGCCATAAAAAGGAAAAATAAATAAGAGAACAAAATAAGGAATAGTAATTAATTTTGGGGCTGATCGTAATACATATCCTGCAGTTGCTACAGCTATTGGCAATAATCCATATACATACCAGACATTGTAATGCAAAAACCAGAAACCTATTGTTGGCACTATTATTAAAATTCCTATTTCCAGCCAGAATGGCCATAGCTTTTTCTTTATTAAGGTATATATTAAACTGGTTATTAATAAACCAGTGGCTAAATAATAAAGCCAGCCTATTTCTGGCAGTATTCCTAAACCTAATTCATGAAGAACAGATTGATTGACAACACTAATTTTTCCTGGTGTTATATTCTGACTTTCCCCTTCAGTAAAATATGCTATTAACGATTTAAACTGCAGAAAATTATTTTTCACTTCAAATAATAATTGGGGGATAAAAGGAACAAAAAATGCCACGATTCCTGCTGTAATTTTTTTAATTCCCAGTTTAATTTTTCTTATCAGTAATATTAAAGGAATAATTACTACATAAAATATTGCTAAAGCTGATGAAAAATGAAAACCTAAAGAAATTAATAATCCTAAATATATAATTTGCTTTAATGAAATTTTTCTTTTCTTTTCTATTTGTTTTAATAAAATTAATATCAATAGGGTAATTAAAGTCATTGGAAAAGGATTAGCCGCCCCTGTTGATAGAATTATCCAAATAGGCGCTGTTGCCATTATTATTGCCTCTTCTTTTCCTAAATACTTATATGCCAGCCAAATTTGTATTAATCCTAAAATCAACATTAATATAGGCCCTGATAAAGGATGACCATTAGCAATAATATATGCTGGAGCCAGTAGATAATACCAGCCTGGACCAAAGAATAATCCCGGAATACTTGTCCAGGGTCCAATAAATTTCAATGAATAAGTTTTTATCAGATGCAACACTGCTATTGAATCTTTGCCATGATCAAAACTAAAGGGGATTGTATTGGGAAATATATAAGGAAGACGGGTTGCTGCAGCAAATAACAGCAGTAAAATCAGCCATTTTTTACCCCTTTTCATATAAAGTTATAGTAACATATATAGTATGTGGTTTTTAATTATTCTTGGTTTACTTGCCAGACTTTACAAATTTGGCAAAATCCCCCTTAGTTTATATTGGGATGAAGTTGCCATTGGTTTAGATGCCCGTTCTTTATTGGAAACAGGAAAAGATTTAAATAATCATCACTGGTTTCAAGCTTTATTTTACTCTTATGGTGATTATAAGGCTCCTGTATATATTTGGTTAACAACAATTTTTGGCAAGTTTTTTTCTGTTTCTGAATTAACTGTTAGATTGCCTTCTTTATTAGCTTCTTTAGCCACAGCTTTTCTTTTCTATAAATTAATTAAATTAGTTTCTTCTAAAAAATCTAAGCTTCCTTTTTATTCTCTTATTAGTTTTTTAATCATGCCTTGGAATATTCATTTTTCCAGAATTGGCATGGAATCTAATTTGTCTCTTCTTTGGTTGGTTTTATCAACATATTTAATTGTTTATTCTGCTAAAAAAAACAAACCTTTTTATTTAATTTTTGCAGCCATTGCCAGCAGTCTGGGAATTTACAGTTATATTAGTTTACGCATTATTGCTCCAATTCTATTTATCTCCACTTTTACTATTTATCATTTTCATTTTTCTAAATTTAAATCACGCCTTTTTCCTCTTTTATTCAGCTTAGTCATTATTTTATTAAACCTAATTGTTCTGACTAAATCTCCTGGATATTCAGCTAGTCAGATATATCGTTTATCTAATGATAACTTGGTTAGATCAACTACTTATATTGACAAATCAGTTAAGGCTTTCAAAAATCAGGAGTTTAATTTATCAGTCAGAATTTTTCATCATCGATATATTTATAAAGCCAGAGAATATCTGGATAACTATGCTCAATATTTTAGTCCTAAATTTCTTTTATTATCAGGTGATCCTAATTTCAGACATCATTCTGGCTTTGCTGGTCAATTGCTGTATATTCAAGGAATCTTTTTAATTATTGGCCTTTTATCTTTAATAAAGTATTCAAAAAAACAAACATATCTTTTATTGATTTGGCTTTTTATTAGTCCTGCAATTGCTGCTTTAGTTAACGAAACTCCTCATGCTTCCCGCAGTATTTATATGATTATTCCTTTAGCTTGGTTGATTGGATTAGGAATTGACTGGAGTTTTAAAAACATTAAATCAAAATTAAAACCTGTTTTATCTTTTATTATTATTTTTTCTCTTTCTTTGAATTTAATTCTTTATCTTCACGATTATTTTTCTCACTATCCTCAAAGGTCTGCTTTTGCTTGGTTAAATCCCTATAAGCAATCTGCTCTATATTTAAAAGATAATCCTACTGATAAACAAGTTTATGTTACCGGTCAATGGTATCAACCTTGGCTTTATTTTTCCTTTTATGCTGATATTAATAAAGATGAATTAAACTTTAATTTGCCTGCAACATGTCCGCAGAACAGCTTTTGCATAGTTCCACCTGATTGGCAAACAGAAACTACTAAAATTACAGATGAAATTCCTAACACTGATGAATTAGTTATTAAAATAAATTCAAATGAAAAATAAATTATTGCTGGTAATTATTTTTTTAGCCATAGCTGTCCGCTTTATTGGCTTAACTAAGCTGCCGCCTGCACTTAATCGTGATGAAGCCGCTATTGGCTGGAATGCTTATTCTATTTTAAAAACTTTAAAAGATGAACATGGCCAATTTTTGCCATTAGCTTTTAAATCAATTGGTGATTACAAAATGCCTTTATATATCTATGCTTCTATTCTTCCCATGAAAATATTCGGTTTAAATGATTTTTCTATTCGTTTTTGGTCAGCTTTATCAGGAGTTATTTCTGTTATTGCTGTTTATTTTATTACTTTCCAGTTATTGAAGATTGCAAAACTAAAATCAAAACAGATACAAATAGCTTCAATATCAGCTTCTTTATTAATGGCCTTTAATCCTTGGGCTGTTTTTTACTCCAGAATTGGCTTTGAAGCCAATCTTAGCTTAGCTTTGTTTTTAGTTGGCTTTTGTTTATTACTCAAAGGTTTGCAGAAAACCAAATTCCTATATCCCAGCCTGATTTTATTTCTTCTTTCTTTTCTTACTTATTCCAGCAGTTTAATTTTTATTCCATTATTTTTAACAGTATTTATTTTTATAAATCGTCAAAGTTTTACCCAAAAACCTAAATTAATTTCTTTACTCCTCTTTGTTTTAGCTTCTGCTTTTATTTTTAAATCTCTTTGGACAATTTCTGCTCAAAAATCTAATATTACTGTTTTTTCTGATCCAACTATTATTGATACATATAATAAAACTCGTACACAGATTTACAATCAAAATATTTTCTTAGCCAGAACTTGGTGGAATAAAAATGTCTATTTTGCCAGAGTAATTGCTAAAAACTATTTTAAAACTTTTACTCCTAAGTTTTTACTTACTCAGGGAGGCAATCATCCTTGGCATCAGGTTCCGGGAATGGGGAACTTTTATTATTTGGAAATTCTTTTTGCTTTAATTGGTTCAATTTGGTTGTTAAAAAGGCACTCAAAAATTATTCTTTTTTCCTGGCTATTATTAGCTCCTTTAGCTTCAGCTATTACTATTGATGCCCCTCATTCAACCAGGTCTCTCTATCTCCTCCCTGTTGTTTTAATTTTCTCTGGCTTAGGCCTTGCTGTTAGCTGGAAGAAAATTAAATCTCAGCAAATAATTCTTCCCATTCTTTCTATGCTATATATATTAAGCCTGGCAAGCTTTGCTTATCGTTATATCCTTCTCTATCCTCAGAAATTATCAAAATCTCCTTCTTATGGTTTAAAACAAGCAATTCAGTTTGTTGATAAAAAAAATATTCAGGAAAATATTTATCTTTACAACATAGACGATTCAACCTATCTTTATCCATTAATATATACAAATTTTGATCCTGCTGATTTTCAGCAAAATACAGTTTGGACAAAACCTGATTCTGCCGGCATTATTAATGCCTATCAATTCAATAAATTTACAGTAGTTAATGATTTAAGAGATATGAAAAATCCTCAAGCTGTTATTCTGCCTATTTCTGAAAAATACAAAAATCTTCAATCTGATTTTACTTTTGCCAATTATCAAGTATATATTATTGACTAAATCCTCTGGTGTTTAAGGCTTGCCATTGTTCTTCAGCAATTTTTTCATATTTATCTTTTCTAATAAATAATTCTGTAACTTTATTGTTTCTTAATATATTTATATACTTTTCTTTTACCAGTTCTTGCTCCTTGCCTCCATATATAAATTCTGGAGAATTTTTAATAATTCCTTCTTCATATTCTCTCTTTAATCTTTCTATTAATGGCTCCCAGGCATAATAAACAATTTGTCTAGTAGCTGGCACTGCTCCTGTCTGCCAGTAAATTAAAGATTCATTAGTAAATACTGCTAATCTATCTCCTGATTCAGCTATGGTTTTTATTGCAAAATTAAAATCATCAAAAGTAGAATAATTCACATGATATTCCCTATTAATATCAGTTTTCCAAAAATAAGGAACGCTTTTATTAGTAAGCAAGAATGCTCCCCATATAAAAAATAAAGGAAAAACAATCTTTTTTATTTTTCTATCTTTACTTACAATTCTTAAGCTGTAAATAAACAACATCCAAATTAATCCTAACCAGGGAAGTAAATGAAATCCTCCATAAAATACTGCCCCTGGAGATAGAACTCTAGTATTGGCAAGAAATAATAAAAAATAAAAAAATAAAAACCATATAATTTTTTTATCCTTTTTCTTCAGTAAACACACCATTCCCATTAACCATCCTGCAATAAATAATCTAATCAAATCTGCCTGTAAAGAATCTTTTACTGCAAATGATAAAAACGGGAAAAATATTAATTTAAGCCAATCTTGAATTCCAGAAATCTCTGATAATGCCGGAATAGCATAAACAATATTGTTGTAAATTGTTTCCCTAAACCAGTCTATTGGTGAATAAAATAAAAAGAGAACAATTGTTAAAAATAAAGTTGTTAAAAATTGATAAATAAAATATTTCTTGTTTTTTACTAAAAATATTAACCACAGAAAGGTTAACCACGGCCAAAAAGGAATTAAATTAAAAATAACTATAAAAGTACAAAATCCTAAAAATATTGACTCGAGCTTTTTGGGCTTTATTTTAAATAATAGCATTTCCATTAAATTGCCAAAAAGATAAAAAATTGGATAAGCTGCTAAAGATTCTTGTAAAAATAGATTGCCAAATTGCCAATATTTTAAAAACTCAAATAGGATTGCAAAAATTAATCCTGTAAATCGAAACCTTATTACAAATATAAAGCTCCAGAGTAATCCATAAAAAAACATAGCCTGACGATGTCTTTTTACTAACATCAAAATATTTGGAGGCTTAGTCATTTTTTGTAAAAAAGCTGATCCAAAATAAGCGAGAGGTTGATGATTGCCCTGCAGATCCCGATGCAATTTGTATCCTTTATTAATATAATAAGCGAAAGTTATATGGTCTTCTTCATCTACAAAGTGAAAAGACGCGCTTCTTGATTGAGATAATCTAAATGCACAAAAAAAAACTGCCCCTAAAATTAAAAGATAGATAACAAGCCTTTTATGCTTTTTAATCAATTTACTTATCATCAACAATTATTTTCACTGGCGCTAAACATCGTTCTTTCATGCAATGAACTGTGCTATAACGCAGATTAACATAAATATTTAACAACACTAATCCTAAAATAAATATTCTAGTTGTCCAAAATGCCAGATTTTTAAATATTTTATTCTGCCAGATAAAATTTAAGCCATAAATAGTAAAAAACCCTATGGTTATTGGCCTTAATATTGATGAGGCAATATTAATATTAAGTAAATCAAAACCTGTTAAACCCAGCAGCCAGAAAATTATCACTAAAAATATATTATTTTTCTTCAATAACTGATTAGCATAATAACCAATCCCTATAGACATAAAAGGAATTAAGGGATAACGATACCAGGAAGAGTTACTCATTCGACCTGAAGCTAAAAACAATATTATTAACCAGGAAGTAAAAAACCAGCTGAAAAACCTGAATTTTTCCTTTTTATATTTCATCATTAGCATAAAGCTGAGTATAAATCCTAATACATACCAGCCGTCTTTAAATTCACCGTAAAATTCTAAATGAGTTAAAGCATCAAAAAAAGAATTAACAAAAGCTCCTCTGACTCCTTGATTAGTAATTGTCATTAAAAAAGCCTGCTTATCTACTATTAATCCATAAGCTAAATATGATGCAACTGAAGCAATTCCTGTTCCTAATAAATAAAATCCGGCCCTTACTTTTTTCTTATGCCACAACCAAGCCATTATCATAAACGGCACTGCAAAACCTACAATCTTAAACCAGCCAGCTAAAAACGATAATATTATTAACATTATTAAGTCTTTTTTTCCATTTGTTTTTAAAAATTTTATTAAATAAACTAAACAACCCAAAAATAGAGGAGTTAAAAAGTTTTCTAAAAATGCCTGTCTATGAGCAATAACAAAATAGGGGATAGTTGCTAAAAATAATAATGATAATTTAGCTGTTTTTTCTCCAAACAGCATTTTTCCTAAAACATATGTCAGCCATAAAGTAAAAATACTGGCAATAATTGCCGGAAACCTGACAATTAACTGAGGTATAGGAACAAAACCTTTATATCCCAAAATTTTAGCCGGCAAAGAAATTATTAATGTTCCTAAAGGCGGATGATCCATCCATGGTTCAACTATTTTCATGCCAAATATCTCTAAGGGAATATAGTCTCTGTATTGCGATCTCCAGATTAAATTAGGATTTTTTGCATCAAAAATAGAATGAGCTGAAGGGTTTAAAGGATTATTCCAAGAAGTTAATCCAGCCCAAGCATAATACAAACCATCATCATTGTTATCTACAGGATAAATATCTGCTTTAAAACTTCTTAAACATACTCCTAACAATATCAATAACCAGACAATTATTAATGATATAATTGGCTTAGTCAAAATACTTTTTAGCCTCATATCATTGATTATATATCATTATGATTTTTAAAAATTTGAAAACAACTGCTAAATTCAATATTTTTGCTTTTTTCTGTGTTTTTATTACTGCTTTTTTACTTTTCTTCAAACAAATTTTCGTTTATCCTAATTATGAGTTAATTCCATTGAAGAAATTTTTTAATAAACAGCTTTTAACCAAAGTTTTTGCTAGTTTAACATTTAAACCACCATTATTAGCTCAACAATCCGACTATGTTAATGCTCATATTATTGTTCAGTCGGATTGTCAGGATATCTGTTATTTTAACTTCATAAACACCAAAGACTCCTCTCTAGTTAAACGAATACCAGCCATTGTAGATATTGATCCTACTGACAGATTAAAAGATCTTAAAATAAAATTCTTTGACCGAGATAAAGGTTTAATCGGTTATCACAATAATAAAATAACAAATCCTGTTTTTTATGTTATGAATTCTGATCAGGAACTTCTTCAGGCAATTCAATTAAGGATTAATAATATGATTGATATTAGCTTTATAGAATACTATTCAGCTAGCCAGCAAATATTATTTCAGTCAATTAATCAATCAACAGGAGAACAGAGGCAGTTTCTTTATTCTGCTGTTAGTCCGTCTTTAATGCCAATATTGTAATTAATAATTTATGAAACTATCTGTAATTATTCCGGTTTTTAATGAGCAAAATACTATTAATGAAATTATTGAAAAAGTAAAAAAAGTTAGTTTGCCAAAATTTACTAAAGAAATTATTGTAGTCAATGACGGCTCAACTGACACTACTAAGAAAAAATTAACTAATATTAAAAATATTAAAATTATTAACTTTCCCTATAATCAGGGGAAAGGCTCAGCTGTTCGTGCTGGTCTTAAGCAGGCCAAAGGCAACTATATTCTTATTCAGGACGCTGATCTAGAATATGATCCTGAGGATATTCCTGATTTATTAAAACCAATTCTTTCCAATAAAGCAGAAGTAGTTTATGGTTCTCGTTTTTTAGGCCCTCATAAAAATATGCTTTTTTGGCATTTAATGGGTAACAAGCTTTTGTCTTTTACTACCAATATTTTGTTTAACACTACTCTTTCAGATATGGAAGTTTGCTACAAACTTTTTCCTCGAAAACTAGTTAATTCTTTAAACTTAACCCAGAACCGTTTCGGCTTTGAACCAGAAATTACCGCTAAAATTCTTAAAAAAGGAATTAGAATTTATGAAGTTCCCATCTCTTACTCTGGCCGTGAATTCCATCAGGGTAAAAAAATCACCTGGAAAGACGGAGTTCGGGCATTTTTTCTTTTATTAAGATATCGATTTTTTAATTAATATGCCTAAATCATTATTATCAGTTGTTTTAGCTACTTATAATGAAGAAAAAAATATTAAAGATTGCCTTAAATCAGTCCGCCAACTAACGGATGAAATTATTGTGGTTGATGGTCAATCTAAAGATAAAACTAGGCAAATAGCTAAAATCATGGGAGCTAAGGTTTATAAAGTACCTAATGTGCCCATTTTCCATAAAAACAAACAGATTGCTGTTAATAAAGCTAAATCAAAATGGATTCTGCAATTAGATGCTGATGAAAGATTAACTCCAGCCTTAAAACAGGAAATATCTACTATTATTAAACATAAAAAATCAAAATATGCTGGCTATTATTTACCCAGAAAAAACTGGTTTTTAACCAGATTTCTCACCAAGGGCGGCCAATATCCAGACTATGTTATTCGCTTATTTCTTAATCACAAAGGCAGTTTTCCTGCTAAAAGTGTTCATGAGCAAATTACTATTCAGGGTAAAGTTGGTTATTTAAAAAATGATTTAATTCATTTATCAGATACTAGTTTTTCCCGTTATCTTGTTAGATTTAATCGCTATACCAGCCTTGACGCTCAATCTTTAAAAAATAACAACAATAAGCCAAGCCTACTTATGGGTTGGAAATATTTAGTTGTAAAACCAATCCATTGGTTTTTTTCTACTTATTTTCGCCATAAAGGTTTTGTTGACGGCTTACCCGGTTTTATATTTTCCCTTATGTCTTCTCTTCGCTTTCCAGTAATATTTATTAAATTTTGGGAGTTAACTAATGAAAGTCGCTCTTAACACCAGATCTTTAACTTCTGACCATAAAGTTCGCGGTATAGGTTTTTATACTCAAAGGTTATTAAATCAATTTCAGCAGCTTTCTAAAACTAAAAAAAACTTTCAATTATTTGAGTTTTCTCAACAGCCGCCAGTTGATGTAGATATTATTCATTATCCTGCTTTTACACTTTTTTCTTCGAAAATTTCATTTTTTAATTCTATTCCTACAATAATTACTGTTCATGATCTGATTCCTCTTAAATATCCTCAACATTTTCCTTTGGGTATTAAAGCTAGAATCAAATGGATGAAACAAAAACAATCATTAAAAAAAGCTCAAGCTATTATCACTGATTCTCAAGTTTCCCAGCAGGATATTATTAAGTTTACTAAAATCAACGCTGATAAAATTCATGTAATTTACTTAGCTGCTGATAAAATTTTCCGTCAGATTAACAATCAACAGGTGTTAAAAAACATAAAAAGACTTTACAAATTGCCTCAGAAATTTATTCTTTATGTTGGTGACATGAATTGGAACAAAAACATTCCTTTATTAGCTCAAACTTGTTTAGACTTAAACTATTCCTTAGTAGTAGTTGGCAAACAGGCCGTTTCTGAAGATTTTGATCATCAGCATCCAGAAAACAAAGATCTTATTAGTTTTCAAAACTTAGCTCAGGAAAATCCTCAGCAGATTATTCGACTTGGATTTATTCCTACAAAAGATTTATCTGCTATTTACAATTTAGCCACCTGTTATGCCCAACCCAGTCATGCCGAAGGTTTTGGCTTGACTATATTAGAAGCTATGGCTTGTGCTTGTCCGGTCATTACTTCTAAAAACACTTCCTTAGCAGAAATTGCTGAACAATCAGCTGTTTTAATTGATTCTAAGAACAAAAAAGAATTGACTAGCGCTTTGCAGAATTATTGGCAAAATCCCTCTTTACGTCAGAAAATGTCTCAGTTAGGCTTAAATCAGATTAAAAAATATTCTTGGCAGAAAACAGCTCAGCAAACTTTGGAGGTTTATGAAAAAATCTTGGTTTAATAAAAAACTTTTTACTTCTTTTTGGCCGATATTAATTATTTTCTTTGTCAGTTGCTTTATTCTCAGGTCATTTATTAAGCCTGGTTTTCCTGAAACCCATGATGGCCAGTTATATTTAGCCAGATTTGCCAATTTCCGTTTAATTACCATAGATAAACATTTTCCTCCTCGTTGGGCGCCTAATTTAAACTATAAATTCGGCTATCCTGTTTTTAATTTTAATTACTACACTCCTTTTCTTTTAGGCGTTCCTTTAAATATGATGGGAGCTGATTTTGAAACAAGTTTGAAAATAATTATTTTCCTTAGTTTTTTTATTGGCGGTTTATTCTGGTATTTATTTTTTCAAAAAAAATTCTCTAAACAAGTTGGTTTAATTACTGCCTTAATTTATCTAACAGCTCCTTATCAAATGCTGGATATTTTAGTTCGCTGCAGTATTGGTGAAATAGTTGCCTTAGGTGTTTTACCATTTATTCTTTGGGCTTTTGACAGGTTAATTAGTCAATCAAACCGTTTGAATTTCTTTATTGCCACTCTTGGTTTAACCTTTTTCTCTTTAACCCATAATATTATCTTTTTCTTTTCTATTCCTGTTTTAATTTTATTTATTATCTTTACTGCCCTACATCAGAAAAAGCTTTTCTTTAAATATCTTTTCCCAGTTATTCTTTCATTTGCTTTAGCTGCCGGTTTATCTCTATTTTTCTGGGCTCCAGCTTTAATGGAAAAACAATATACAAATATGGATCAGCTTGATCAAATGTCTCATGAATATCTTGATCATTTTCCTACTTTTAAACAGCTTGTTTATTCTCCTTGGGGTTATGGTTATTCTTATAAAGGCACTGAGGATAAAATGAGCTTTCAGATTGGACCTGTTCATTGGTTAATAGCCTTATCATCTATTTTATTTTTATTCTTTAATTATTTGAAGAAAAAGAAAATTAATTATTCTTGGCTATTTTTCTCACTTTTATTTATCAGTTCAGTTTTTTTTCTTACGCCTGCCTCTATCCCTATTTGGAAAATATTGCCATTTGTTAATTATGTTCAATTTCCTTGGCGTTTATTAACCTTTGCTATTCTGGCTGTTGCCGGCTTAACAGCTTTTTTAGCCAAAAAATTACCCAAACTGTCATGGCTTTTAGTTATTGTCAGCCTAGTTTATATTACCTCCCTTGCTAAACCTGCTGGTTGGTTTGATTGGGATGATCATTTTTATTATGAATATCCTTTTAATACTTCTATTATGAGCGCTAACACTCCTAGATGGTTTGATGAAAGTAAAAATATCAAATTTAAACTTGGCCATTTTTTTGATCTTAGGGGAGTTAGTACATTTAAAGAGATTAGTTGGAAAACAAGTAAGCATGTTTATAAAATCAATGCTTCACAGGATACAGAAGTTTTAGATAGAACTACTTATTTTCCAGGCTGGCAGGCTACTATTGACGGTCAATTAACAGACATTAATTATCAAAAACCTGAATATCCAGGTATTATTACTTTTAAAGTTCCTCAGGGCAATCATTTAATTGTTGTTAAATTTACTGAAAATACTCCTGCTAGAATATTAGGAGATACAGTTTCAGTTTTAAGTTTAATAATATTTATTATTTGGCTAAAATACGCTTGGGGATTTAATTTAAAAAAATATGACTAAATCTTTTAAAAGACTGTTTTATTCAGTTTTGCTTTTATTTATTATCATTCGTATTTATCTACAGTTCTTAGCTGGCTTGGCTATAAAATTTATTCCTTTCAAGCCCAGTTTTCCTCATTGGAATACAATTCTGAAAACGCTCGGATCTAAGTGGCTATGGCTATGGGGTAATTTTGATGGCGCTCATTATCTCAATATTGCAAAAATTAACTATAAAGACGATTTGACTCAAGCATTTTTCCCTTTTTATCCTTTATTAATAAAAGCTTTTAATTTTATTACTCATAACAGTCTTTGGTCAGGCTTGATTATCAGTCATTTAAGTTTTATTGGCTTTATTTATTTTTTTCTTAAGCTTGGGTTATTAGATTATTCTAAAAAAACTGTTCGCTGGGCCGCTATTTTACTTTTATTTTTCCCCACGAGCTTTTTCTTCTTTAGCACTTATACAGAATCTTTATTTTTCCTCTTAGCTGCAGCCGCTTTTTATTTTTCCCGTAAAAAGAAATTTTTATTAGCCGCTTTACTTGCCGGCATTGCTTCAGCTACTCGTTTAATCGGCGTATTTTTATTACCAGCTATTCTTTGGGAATATTGGCAATCAGCAAAAAAACTTAAACCATTAAAATTAACCACGATCAGTCTTTTAGGAGTTTCCGGGATATCTTCTTACTTATATTATCTCTACAAGCGTTTTAATAATGCTCTAATTTTTATTCATTCTCAACCTGGTTTTGGAGCCGGTCGCCAGGTAGACAAAATTATTCTTCTTTATCAGGTAATTTTCCGTTATCTTAAGATGCTGGCTACAGTTGATCTTAGCAACCAGATTTATCCTGTTTTAGCTTTTGAGTTTATCATGGCTTTAATCTTCTTAGCTTTAATTATTTGGGCCTTAATTAAAAAAATCCGCCCTAGCTATTTGATTTTTATGATTCCCGCTTATCTTTTACCTACTTTTACCGGTAGTTTTTCTTCTATGCCTCGTTATGTTTTAGCCTGCTTTCCTTTGTTTTATCTGCTGGGTAATTTAAAAAACAATAAGCTTAAAAAAAGCATAATAGTTATTTCTCTCCTATTGCTATCTTGGGCCTTTATGAGATTTAGCCGGGGTTATTGGATATCATGAAGTTATGAAGAAGAATAAATTATTAATAACAATACTTCTTCTTGTTGCTTTTATTAGCTTGATTATTAGTTTATTACAAATTATTAAAGGCATATTTCCTATAACTTTTGATCAGGGGAGAGATTTTCTTTGGGTTAAAAATCAAGTTGATTTTAAAAGACCATCTCTTGTTGGTCCTTGGGGAAGTTTAGTTGGCACTTTTTTTGGTCCTTTATGGTTTTGGCTTTTAACAATTCCTTATTTAATTTCCAATGGTAGTCCTATTGCCATGACACTTTTTAATAGTTTTATTATTTTTTCAAGTCTTCTTCTAGCCGCCTTTTTATTCTTAAAACATAATAAATCCGTTGCTTATTTTATTATTTTTCTTGGATTTATTTCTCCAGTTGCTCATAATTTAGCTAATTACCCATTTTCTCAGCATCTTCTTCCCTTACTTACTATTTTACTCATTTATTCTTTTACTATGGTACTTATCAATACCAATCGCCTTCATTTCCTTCTCTCGTTTTTTTGGATTAGCTTAATTTATCATGCAGAACCGCCAATAGCAGTTTTTTCTTTACTTAGTCTTATAACTATTACTTATTTTTCCAAGAAAAAAACTAAAATTTTAAATCTCAAAACTTTACTTTTAAGTAGCATTTTTTTTATTATTCCCTTTCTTCCTTTAATTCTCTTTGATCTTCGTCATGACTTTATTCAATCTAAATCAATAATTTCTCTTTTTTTAGGGCAGAATCAAAGCCTTAAGGAAATAGCTCCTTTATCCTTTTGGCAACGATTAATTGATAGGCCTTTAAAGTTTTTAACTGCCTTTAAAGAATCAATATTATCTTTTCCAAATATTATTAGCTTCTTTTTACTATCATTAATTTTTTATTTAAATCATTTTAAAATTAAACAGAATTTTCTTAAAAAATTTTGGCAAGCAAGTCTGATTTACATCTTTTCTATTTTTATTATCTCTATTTTTTATCCTTATGATTTTAAAATGTTTTATCTTGACGGCATAAAATTCATCTTCATAATCTGGACAGCTATAGCTTTAAATTTCTGTTGGCAGCAAAGAAAATTAAAACGAATTGTTGTTTTTTTCCTAACAATTACTTTTTTCATCAACCTTCGCCCTTTTTCTTTTATTAGTTCTTTAAAGCAAAATTTTGCTGATCGTCGCAACTATGGCAGTCTTTATATTAATAAAGCTGAAATTCTTGACTGGATTTATCAGACTGCTGATAATCAGGGCTTTAAAGTTTACACTTTTGTTCCTGCTGTTTACGACTATGATTATCAATATATGTTTTTTTGGTATGGCCTTAAGCAGTATGATTATCTTCCAGCAGATTTTAGTTATTCGCCTGATAAGCCGGAATATATTCCTAAAAAAACTGAACAGCTTCAACGTCTTCAGGATAAAATTAAACCAGCCAGTGATCTAGTTTATTTTATTATCAATCGTGGTTCAAAAAAAGAAAAAGCCGATTGGCAATATGGTCTCCCCAAAGAAAATCTTCAGCTTCTCAAAACTAAATCTTTTCCTGACAATACTTTGGTAAAACAATATAAAATAGCAGATATAAATTGATTTATGTCATTAAAAATTCTTATTACCGGCGGTGCTGGTTTTATTGGCAGTCATTTAGCTGAAAAATTAATAGCAGCCAATTATTCAGTCTCTATTATTGATAATTTATCTACTGTTAATAAAACTAATTTGCCTGCTAAAGCAGATTTTTATCAAAAAAATATTCAGGATCCATTATTAATTGATTTATTTAAAAAAATACAGCCGGAAGTTGTCTTTCATTTAGCCGCCGCCAGTCGGATATCCAGCTCTAATCAGGATGTATTAAATAGCAATATTATCGGCACTTATAATCTTTTAAACTGTTCTAAAGCAGTTAAAGTAAAACAAGTTATTTTCACCTCTTCAGCTGCAGTTTATGGAGAATCTAAAAAATTTCCTATTAAAGAAAATTTTCCTACCAAACCCATATCTGCTTATGGCTTATCTAAATTAACAGGGGAACTTTATTGTCAATTTTTCCATCCATATTTTACTTCCACGATTTTCCGCTTAGCTAATATTTACGGTCCTCGTCAGGACAGCTCGGCTGAGGGTGGGGTAGTAGCTATTTTTATCAAAAATCTTTTACAAAACAAAAAATCTTTTATCTATGGTGATGGTCAACAAACTCGTGATTTTGTTTATGTTGAAGATGTAATTAAAGCTATGATGTTGGCGCTGGGAGATAATAAAAGTAATATTTATAATCTCAGCTCTAACCAGGAAATATCTGTTATAGACTTACTGAAACAAACAGTAGAATTAATCAATAGAAAACCAGAATATAGTTTTAAAAAATCAAGAAAAGGTGATATTAAAAAAAGCTTGTTGGATAATTTTTTAATTAAAAAACAATTCAATTGGAATCCGCAGACTTCTTTAAAACAAGGCCTTACTCAAACTATTAAATATTTTCAGTCTTTATGAAAACTCTTGCTGTTATTTTACCAGCCTACAATGAAGCTAAAATAATTGGCCAGGTTATTAAACAGCTGAAGCAAGATATTAAGAACTTAAAAGTTAATAAAAAAATTATTGTTGTAAATGATGGCTCTTCAGATAAAACAGCTGCTATTAGTAAAAAATGCGGTGCTTTAGTTTTAACTCATAAAATTAATCGGGGTTATGGGGCAGCTTTGCAAACAGGCATTGAATATGCCCGCAGGCATGATATTGATTATGCTATTACTTTTGATAGTGATGGACAGCATGATTCACAGGATATTTTAAAAGTTCTTCAAGCTTTAAAAAAAGGATCTAATATTGTTGTTGGCAGCAGGTTTTTAAATAAAGAGAATAAAATCCCTTTTATTAGAAAAATAATTCTTAAGTTTGCCAATTTTGTTACTTTTCTTTTTTTCGGTATTTGGGTTTCTGATACTCAATCAGGCTTCAGAGGCTTTAATCGTCAAGCTATAGAAAAAATTAATTTATCTACCAATAATATGGAGGTTTCTAGTGAATTTTATGCTGAAGTTAAGAAAAATAAATTATCCTTTACGGAAATACCTATTAAAGTCAGATATACTCAATACAGTCTTTCTAAAGGTCAGCATAATTTAAATAGTTTCAATGTAATGTTAAAATTAATTTATAAATTATTTAGATAATCAAAAAATATATGCCAACATTTTTTCTGCCTATTCAAATAGTCTTTGTTTTATTTATTCTTTTTGCTGCTTCTCGGGCAATTCTTCGCTTTAAAGACGGCGAAATTCATTTGGGTGCTTTAATCTTTTGGTTGATTGTTTGGGTTGGAGCCACTTTAGCAGTTATTTTCCCAGATAAAACCAGCCAGTTAGCTGTATTTTTAGGCATTGGTCGTGGTGCTGATGTCATTGTTTACCTCTCTTTAGCTCTTTTGTTTTATTTAGTCTTCAGACAAAATGTATTAATAGAGAACTTAGAAACAAAAATCAGTAAGTTAATCCGTGAAATTGCTCTGAAATGAGACTTCTTTTTTTAACTGAGTTTTTTCCTAAAAACAAACAACTGATTTATACTGGAGGTGTTGAAGTCAGAACATATCAGATTGCTGAAAAAGTAAAAAAAGACTTTCAAGTTAAAGTAATTTCTAGTCCTTTTAATAAGCCTCCAGCCACCCTTCAATCAGTTTTTTTCAGGTTCTATTATATTATTTCTTCATTTATTCAGGCTTTAAAATCAGATTTTGATATTATTGAAGGTTCAAACTTTGTTACTTATCTGCCAGCATATTTTGCTGGAATGATTAGGGGTAAAAAAACTATTGCCTGGGTTCCTGACATTTTACATAGGGATTGGTTTCAATTCGGTCTTATTGTTGGAATTTTTGGCTATTTGGTTGAGAAAATTAGTCTCAAATTAAACTGGGATCACATAATTGCTTTAAGTCAGTCAACTAAAAATAAATTAGTTAAAACAGGAATCAATAAAAACAAAATTACTGTAGTTCATGGCGGTATAAATCTTCAGGAATTTAGAAATTTAGATTATGTAAAATTTCCTCAATTTACTGTTATTTGTATTGCTAGACTGGTTGCCACTAAAAAAATTAAAGATTTAGTTGACGGATTTGCTTTAATAACTAATAAACAACCTCAAGCAAAATTAATTATTGTTGGTCATGGACCTAAAAAGCAACCTCTTCAGGAGCAAGTAAAGGATTTAAGTATAAGTAACAAAGTTGATTTTTATGAAAATTTACCCAGAAAACAATTGCTTAAATTATTAAAACAATCTCATTTATTTTGCCTGCCATCAGTAGTTGAGGGTTTTGGTTTAGTTACCATTGAAGCCATGGCTGCCGGCTTACCAGTAATCTTAGCTGATATTCCTATTAATCATGAAGTTACTCAGGATAAAGGCGCTTTATTTTACCAATCCAAAAATCCTCAGGATTTGGCTGACAAATTAGAAAAAATTATTTCCAATAAAAAACTTTATAGCAATAAATCTAAACAAGCATTAGAACTTGCTAAAACTTATTCTTGGCAAAAGATTTATCAAAAAACAAAAAAAGTCTATGAAAATTGTTATTCTAGCTGATGCTTGGAAGCCTGTTGTTGGCGGTGGCCAAAAGCTATTCTTAGAACTGGCCACAAAGCTAGTTAAAAATCATAATTGCACTATTCAAGTTATCACTCGTTCTTTAAAAGACAAAACAGGTAAAAAATTTAATAAAAATGAGAATTTATTAAATGGCCAGTTAAAAATTATTCGCCTTGGAACTGCAGCTCAATGGCAAAACTTATTTTTTAGAATCTTATTTATCTTCCAAGCAACAATTTACGCTTTAAAACAAGATTGCGATTTATATCTAGCCTCCACTTTTCTACCAGCCTTTTCTTTAAAATTAATCAGATTATTTAAATCAACTCCTAATTGCTTGGTGGTTATTGGCTTTGGCGCTGTTAATAAATTCTATATCTGGCTGGAGAAATTTATCACTCAATCATTAAAATTCGATTTGCTTATTACTGACGATTACAACTTTTATCAGCAGGTAAATACAAAGAAGAACATTCAATTTATTTCCAATGGTGTCAATATTCCCAAAAAACTTAAATTAAAAAAATGGCCTGATTTTACTTTTCTTTTTATTGGTAGAAATGAGCCAAGAAAAGGAACAAATATTTTACTTAAAGCATTTGCTCAGATTAAAGAGCAATTTCCTAATGTTCAACTCAGAGTATTCGGCCCTGGATTTAAAAAAATCAGCCAGTCACAGCTTCATCAGGAGTTTTTTAAAGCTCATTGTTTAGTTTTACCTTCATTAAGAGAAGGCCACCCTTTAGTTTTATTTGAATCCTGGGCTCATCAATTGCCTGTTATTATTACCAAGGTTGGCAGTGTTCCTCAGTTTGTTAATAAAAATAATGGTTATTTAATCGATACTAATAATATTAAGGATTTAACTAAAACAATGAAATTGGCAATCAATAATAAAAATTTAAGTGAATTAGGAAAGCATGGATACAATTTAGTATCTAAACATTATTCTTGGAACAAAACCATTAAAAATTATTATCAAGCCTTCAAGGCCTGTCTTTGAAAGTATTTCTCCAATAATCAAGAATTTTTTGAAGGCTTTCTTCAAGTTTATACTCTGGTTTCCAGCCAAGCCTCTTAAGCTTTTCATTATTACCCACTAAAACATTTAAATCATTATTGCGCCATTGTGATTTTTCTTTGACTTTAAACTTAAGCTTACTTTTTTCTTTAAGCCATTCAATGATTTCTCTGATTTCAACTGGTTTATTATTGCAAACATTAAAAACTTCTCCTGGTTTTCCTTTTTCAAGTAAGGTTAAATACGCCCTAACTCCATCTCTAACATCTGTAAAATCTCTTTTGGCCTTTAAATCTCCTACCCATAAAACTGACTTAGTTTTGTTCAGTTCCATTTCAGCCACTTGTTTTAAAAGATCATTGACTACAAATCCTTTGGCCTGATGTGTGCCAATCAGTAAAATACTTCGACTAACGATAACAGGAATGTTATAGCTTTTAGCTAGTTTAAGACCAATTAGCTCTTGGGTTAGTTTACTCAGACCATAGCCAGTTCTTGGTTCAAGTTTGTCAGTTTCTTTAAATGGTTTACCTTTATTTTTTCTATAAACTGCTGCTGTTGAAGCAATTAAAGTCTTAGGTTTTTTAGCAAGATGACTAATTGTTTGCAGTAAATTAACTGTCCCAAATAAATCGACTTCAAGATTTTTAGCTAAAGTTTTATCAATTAACTTATCACTTCTAAGAATCGGGCTGGCTAGATGAAAAACATAGTCAGGTTTAATCTTTTTAATAGTTTTTTCAAGCTTATTTTTATCTAATAGGTTGCAATGAATATATTTAGTTTTTGGATTTAAATCTATTCCTGAGACTTCTATGTTTTCTTTTTTCAGTAAACTTACTAAGTGTTTGCCAATAAATCCATCAATGCCAGTGATAAATGCTTTCATAAGCTATAGTATAATTTAATCAATCTATGAAGTTAAGTGTTATCATGGCTGTTTATAATAATGCCCCTACTCTTCAACAGGCAGTTAACAGCATTCTTAAACAAACATTTAAAGATTTTCAGTTCATTATTGTTAATGATGTTTCTACTGATCAGTCAGAACAAATTTTGAACCAATTAGCTAAAAAAGATAAACGCATTAAATTAATTAATAATAAAGCCAAGCTTGGTTTAACTAAGTCGCTTAATAAAGCTTTAAAATTAGTTAAAACCAAATATATTGCCAGAATGGATGGCGATGACATTGCTTTGCCTAAGCGCTTTGAAAAACAAATTGACTATCTTAATAAGCATCCTCAAATTGGGCTTCTTGGTACTGCTGTGTATTTGATTAACGATAAAGATAAACAAATCGGTCTTAAACGTTATTCTAGTAACCATAAAGTTTTAAGAAAAAAAGTTTTGCATTATTGTCCTTTTATTCATCCTACTTGGATATTGCGTCGATCAGTTTTATTAGAAGTAGGGGAATACAATCAAAATTTTCCCTATGCTCAGGATTATGAATTGATTTTAAGAATTGCTTCTAAATTTCCCACTGCTAACTTACCTGAGCCATTATTAAAATATCGGGTTGATTCTTCTGTTGCCATTTCTTTAAAAAATCTTAAAAAACAGGAATGGCTAGCTTTAAAAGCAAGATTTTTAGCTTTAGTTAATTATTCCTATCCTTTATCTGAATCTTGGAAATTAATTAAACCTGCTTTATCATTTTTAGTACCAGTATCTATTAAAAAAATAATTTATCGTCAGTTTTATTGGAAATAGAAGATTTATGAAAAAATTATTTTTAATCCTTTTTATTTTTTTACTTAGCGGCTGTTCAATTTTACCTAAAGCTCCTCCCAGGCCTTCTCCTCAACCTTCTCTCCAACCCTCTCCTGGATCATCTCTTCAGCCTTCTCCAGAAGCAACTGCTTCTAGCTCACCAGCCATCAGCTATATTGGTTGGCAGGAATATTTTAATGAAAAATATAATTATAAAATCTTTTATCCTCATGACTGGCATTTTTATAAAACAGGCTTTAATCCGCCTCCGCCTGCAGGCATTTTATTAGCCAGTGTTCCTGAAGATCAAACCAAGAAACCTCATGTTAATTTTCAAGTAATCATTGATAAAGCTCTTGGAAGAGATTTAAGTAATTATGAGGAAATTATTAGTCTTGTTGATGATGGTTATTTTAAAAAAGATATAATTATTGCCAATATACCAGCAATATTTTTAGCTGGCATTGGTGAAAATACAGGTATTGCTACTGCTTATATTAAATACAATGACTATATTTATCGCTTGGGCTGGAACGGCACTCATCCTGATGTTCTTAGTCAATCTAAAGGAATTTTTATGAAAATCTTAGGTTCTTTTACTTTTACTGAGTGATTCTTTTAAAACAGTCCCGTTGCCATTCCATTAACATATTTAGAGTTTTTCTGTAAGCTTAGCGGAAAATAATTAATTAAATTTACAGCCTGATTTTCATTTTCAGGTTTATATTTTAACTCTATTATAATTTTATCTGATGGATTTTTTAACAAAGAATTGTTAGTTAAAAATTGAGGCTTAAATATAATGTCCTTATCTACTGTTAGTCTGATTTTCTTGTCAGCTGTTAGAAAATACCTTCTTTTATAAGCATTCATTAGTGTTGGGTTTAAATCTTTAATAATTTCTTTAATAAAACTTGGAAATTGACTAGCTAGAACCATTTTTTTAATTTTTATTTTATTTAAGACATCAATCAATTTTATTTTTTTTAAAGGGGAAATATATTTATATATTAAATTTCCTTGTTTAAATTTTACTTCTAAATTTGGCTTAATTAATTTATTTTTATTTATATCTTGACCATACCATCTAATTCTAAATTTAAATCTGAGATTTGACCCTATTAAATTATCTTTTAAAAATATCAAATCAGGAGTATCAAAGTAAAGATTATTAACTTGTCTTTGATAATAAATTTCTTTTAATCCCGTAGGGTTAAGTTTAATAAAGCTTTTTATTAAAAACTCATAATCAAAAGTTAAAAAATATTTTCTTTCAAGTCGTGGCTCATTACTTATGGACTTTATTGAATCAAAGAATTTCATTGAAATTTTCTGCTTACATTTTTTGCAGTTCCCTTAATTGTTTTATTTAAGTAATTTTTTAATGTAGATTCTTTTTCAATAATATAAGGATTTTTAACATCAACATAAGTGGCAGATTTTTCTTCAATATATGCTGGTCCAAATTCAGGTTTTTTTTGATAAGCAGCTAAGCCAAATTCAATATTATTAAAATAAATTTCCTCTATAAACACCTCAGATAAATCTTTACTGGCTATTCCCAGGCGGACATTAGTAATTTCACTGTTTTTTACAATTACTCTGCTATTTTCTCCCACACTTATTCCCTTATCTCCTGTATTTGTAATTTTTATTTCATCCATTTCTACTTGGCTTCCGGAAAAATCAACAGCATCATTACTAATATCAGCAAATGAGCAGTTTTTAATTTGCCCATTTCCAAAATCAATATCTAAACCGTCAGCTTTAGTATTAGAAATTTCTGTATTGATAATTAAAAAATCACTTCTCATGATATTTAAAGCATCTTCTCCTTGACTGTTAAGCAGGTTACTATGATCAATTTTTACTTTTGACTCATAAAAAGTTACTCCGCCTGTAGTTATGTGATTTTGATTTTTAATTCTATTTAAATTAACAAAATTAGTATAGTTAATATGACTTTCTTTTTTTGCTTTAATTACTAATATTCCACTGCCAGTATTATTACTAGAAATAACTTTAATAGGAGAATTCTTCTTCCCATCAAAATTAATGGCAGAATAAGAAACTATTCCTCCTCCATTTTGTAAATCTAAAATAACATCTGGTGATATATAAAGTTGTGAATTTGCTGGAATAGTAATTAATTTATTAAGAATCCATTTTCCCGAAGAAATTACATATCTATTTAATTCTGCATTAAAAGAAATAAAATTGATTACCTCTGGCCCCTGGACTATTTCCGTAGGTCTTTTTCTCAAATTTGGCAGTTCAGTTTTATTCAATTTCGCATTATCTAAAGTTCTCTTTATAAAATTTGCATTATCAAAGAAGGTTGTAGAAGAAAAGCTATAGCCAGGATAATCTCGTCGAAGAAGTTTTTGGTAATAATCAATTTCTGATTGGAATTTTGCCAATTTATTTTGAATATAATTATACTGAGAATATTGTTTTAATTTTTCAAAATATTTTTCCCTAAATATATCATCATTCAATAATTGTAGTAATGGCTGCAATTCTTCATTTTGTATAGCTAAATTTTTAATAGTATTGATTGGCTGGTTATTAAAAGGAATAGGTTCAAACTTTCCTGTTATAGGGTTAAAGTAAAATCTTAAATTTCCCCAAAAAAGTCCTTGATCAATACCAAATAAATCTCCTAAGGCTATATATTTACTCCAAGAATCATAATCAAAAACATTTTTAGGACTTAATTGTCCATTTCTATAAGCATCTAATTTTTTTATTGCCAATTTTGATAAGTCTTCTAATTCCGGATTTGTTTCTAATTGAGATTGCTGAAAAAGCTCTATTTGACTTTCAAGGTAAAAATTATTTTCCAAGGACTTTTTTTCAGCCACTGCTTTCCAAAATTCGTCAGAATTAAACTTTAAAATAGGCCCTTCTCTTCGCTGATTATGCTCAATTACCTCTTTAGAAAAATGCTCTTCCAAGGCATAGATACCTTCATTTTCTCCATTAATTGTTATATCAACAAAATCATATTTAAGGCTAATTAGTTCTTCATCTTGTAATATTTTTAAAAATAACCACTCATTAATATAATTTCTCAAAGCAGGAGACTGTAGAGAGAATCTTTTCATGCCATTAAATGCCTGATTACTATCTGTCTCTATTCTTAATGACCACTTGTCTGTTGTTAAATTATTTAATAAATTGCCTTTTAATCTTAATTTAATTGGAATATCTTTTTCCTGATAACGAACCTGAGCTTTAACTAAATCTTTTTCAGTATCTGTCAAGATTCCTTTCATCGATGCAATTTTTATTTTTTCTTCAAGTTTTTTTACATCTTTAAATTTAATGTCTAACTGTAAACTTTCTCTGGGTTTTAATATTAAACGATAATAATTAGAAGTTAGTTGATTGCTAAATTTTAATAAAAGATTTTTTTCTTTTAATAGAATAAATATTACCAAAAAACCCAATGAAAAAATTATCAAAAGCCACTTTCTAGTAATTTTTTGTAAAAATCCAATTAAACTATCAGTATCTTTTTCTTCAAAAATGATCACACGATTATTCCTGATTGGTCAATTAAACTTATTTTTGCCATTTTTGATAAAGATCTAATCTTTGCCATTGCCCTATCTATATCTTCTATTGTTTTAAATTCTATATTAAAACTTGCTTCTAATTGATCTCCGCTTTGATCTATTCGCTTCAAATCTATTTTAGCGCAATGATTTTTTAATTTATTAACAATATCCTTTAACTGTCTTTTTGAATTTTTCTTTTCTGGCAAAACAATATTTAAAAATAAATTCTGTTTTTCCTTAACGCCCTTCATTTTTGTTTGAGAATAAACAAATATTAAAATTAAAGCAAAAGATACTAGAGTAATTAAGTGTTGATTAGCCCCAAAACCTAGCCCAAGAGATATAGAGAGAAATAAATAAGACAATTCTTCAGGCTCTTTTATTGCTGAGCGAAATCGAACAATCGACAAAGCTCCGACCAAGCCAAGTGACAAGGCTAAGGATGACTTAACTACTGTAATAATCAATGCTGTAGTTACAGAGATTAATAAAAAATTATCTGCCAGTCTTTGTCTATTAGACAGACTTTTCCCAAAGGAAACATAGAATTTAGATAAAATTAAAGCACAAATTGCTGTCAATATAATATCCATTACTAAAACTGCCAAAGAAATTTGACCAGTAGTTTGGGCTAGAATTTCACTTAGTTGATTCATGTTTTCAAAGTAAATTATTAATATACTTTTTTAACCCTTTTTCTAAGGATGTTTTAATCTTCCAATTGATTTTAGCCTTAATTTTATTATTGTCAACTTTATTTATATCCACTTCATCTTGTCGAGAAATCCCTGAATATTTAACTTTAGTTTGTTTTCCAGAAAGTTTACTGATTAATTCTACTAATTCTTTTAAAGTAGTTGATTTATCCGGCCCCACATTATATATCTCCCCAGGTTTTGTTTTTGCCTCAGCTAATTTAATATATGCTTCTATTAAATCATCAACATAGATAAAGCTTCTTTCTACATTTTCTTTAGTTAAAGTCAAATCCTTATTATTCAATATATGATCAGTCACTATAGGGACAATATATTTTCCTTTCTGCCCTGCCCCATATACATTAGAAGTGCGTAAAATTAAACTGTTAGTTCCATAAATTCGGCTGTAAAATTGACAGCATTGCTCTCCCAGATATTTTGTATAGGAGTAGTTTGTTGTTGGTTTTGCAGGATCAGTTTCTTTTTTGATTTTCTCATAGGGCTCAGTGTAAACATAAGTACTGGGGAAAACTATTTTTGCTCTCACCTTACGGCAATACTCCAGTACATTAATTGTTCCCATAATATTCACCTTATATGCCAGAAAGGAATTTTTCTTAGAATCTTTATATCCCGATACTGCTGCTAAATGAAACACTGTATCTGTTTTTGATAAATCAGCAAAATCTTTGTTATTAACAATATCTTTACCACTGTCTTTATCAAATTTAACTACTTCTATTCCTTTTTTTTCTAAAATCTGAATTAAATGTTGACCAATAAAGCCATCACTGCCTGTTATCAAGACTTTTCTCATATGAGTCATTTTAACATACTATATAATATAGCTATGCTTTCTATTTGTTCCCCTCAGTTAGGATTAAATCCTGAATCTAATTCAGGGGGAGAAGTATATGATAAAGAAGTAATTTCCCGTCTTTGTCAAAAAAATATTACTGTTTATAGCCTTCTTCCTAAAAATCGTAAATTTCCAGCTCATGCTAATTTAAAAATAACTCATGCTTCAATTAAATCCATAATTCCACCTCATATTTTCAGTTTTTTTGTTCTGCCTTATATAATAAAAACTTATCGTCAGCAAAAATTTGATCTTTTAAGAATTCATAATCCATATTTTCTTGGTTTTTCTGCCTTGATTTTTAAAAAACTTTTTCCCAATGTACCCATTGTTGCTTCTTGCTTACATTTGGAACAAGGCTTTAATTATTTAATTCTTAAAAAAACTATTTCAATTTACGATTATATTATTACTATCTCTCAATCTACTAAAAATGAACTTATTTCTGCTTTTAATTATCCCAGCAGCAAAATTTCCATTGCCTATCCTGGTATAGATAAAAAATTTAAACCAGGAGTTAAGTCTAAAGATTTAATAAAAAAATATCAGCTTAAAAATAAAATAGTCCTTTTATTTTTAGGCGGTTTAAAAGCAAGAAAAAATCCAAACTTTCTTTTAAATGTTTTACAAAAACTTAATAATCCTAATCTGATTTTAATATTTGCCGGCACAGGCCTGTTGTTTAATCAATTAAAGCAAAAAACTAAAAATCAAGGCTTAGAAAAACAAGTTATATTTACAGGTTTTATTAAAGAAAAAGATAAGGTTAAATACTACCAATTAGCCGATATTTTGCTTTTACCTTCATTAAAAGAAGGTTTTGGTATGACTATTACTGAAGCTGGAGCTTGTGCTGTTCCTGCTGTTGGAGCAGACAATTATTCAATAAAAGAAATAATTCAGGATGAAAAAACAGGGTTTTTAGCTAAGCTAAATAATGTAGATGATTGGGTTGATAAATTAAATCAACTTATTAAATCACCATCATTACGCCAGAAAATGGGGCAAGTTGCTCAAAAGCATGTAAGACAAAAGTTTTCTTGGGAGGAAAATATAAACACACATCTTAAAGTATTTAAAAAATTATTATCATGAATCTTTTATTTCTTAACGAATACGCCAATCCTCATTTTGTTTCTGGGGCTGAACGCAGCATGAAGGCTTTGTCAGACGCACTGTCAAAAAAAATAAAAGTCTACACTTTATCTCCTAATCTTGGCAGTCGCTCCAAGGATATAAAATTTCCTTTCCCGAAAAAAATCTCTCCGGGCAAAACTTTAACTCCTCTATGGTTTAACAACCCAATCTTTTGGTTTTATGCTGCTTATTTTATTAAAAAAACCATTAAAAATAAAAAAATAGATTTAATTCATGTCCATGGTAAATATATTCTGCCATCAGCTATTATTGCTGGAAAAATAACTAAAACTCCAGTAATTATTACTGTTAGAGATTTTAAATTTTTATGCCCTTTAGCTCTTTGCTATACCAATCAGCAAAAAAAATGTTCTCTGATTTATTATATTGCCAAAGAAATTCCTCAATATTTACGTAAATATACTCAAGCTTCAATTTTAAAACCATTGATAGCTCTTCGTCTTGTTCTGGCTAAATTAGGCCAGAATGATCTTAAATGGTTTTTAAAACAAACCAATCAAGTTATTGCTGTTAGTCCACAATTAGCTGAAATCTATAAAAATTCTGGTATTAAAAAAACTATTTCAATTTATAATCTTCCCCCAAAAGAGAATAAAAGAAAATTTAAATCTAATAAACAACCTATTATTCTTTCAATCGGCAAATTATCTTATGGCAAAGGCACAGATGTTATTTTAAAAACTGCCAGGATTTTACAGAAAAAATTACCTCAAGTTAAGTTTGTTTTTGCTGGTTCAAAGAATATTAGTCTAAAGCAGGAATTTCCTTCAAATTGTCAATATTTAGGAAGATTAACACATAATCAAGTATTAAAACTTTATCCACAGGCTGATATTTTTATAATCCTCTCCCGTTGGCCTGAACCATTAAGTCGAGCAGGCTTAGAAGCTTTAAGCTTTGGCTTGCCAATAATTGCTTCTGATAGAGGAGGTAATCAGGAGTTAGTTAAAGATAATGGTTTTTTGGTTGATCTGGATAAGTTTGAAAATATTGCTAAAGATATTCAGAAAATTTTAAATAATTTACAGAATTTCAGCAATCAAAGCAGAAAATTATTTCAACAAAGGTTTAACCAATCTGAGATATTAGAAAAACATAGAAAATTATATAAAACTTTTATATGAATCTCGGTCTTTTTCTCACACCAGGCGATAGTTTATTAAAACAGGAAAAATCTGGTCAGCTGAATAGATTTATCAATTATTATTTAAAATTTTATTCAAAAAATTTCAGCAAAATATATATTTTTAGTTATGGAGATAATAATCAGCACTTTAACTTACCTCCAAATATTATTTTAATCCCCAAACCTTTATTTATTCCTTATCAGCTTTATCAGTTTTTTCTGCCATTTATTCATAAAAATATTATTAGAACCATTAATATTTTCCGGGTTTTTCAAACAATTGGCGGAATACCAGCTTTAATTAATAAATGGATATATAAAAAGCAATATATAACTACTTATGGTTATCATTACTCCAAATTTGCTCAAATTGAAAAACAACCATTTAAGGCAAAATTAATGTCTTTGATAATAAAGCCTATTTTAAATTCCAGCAATAAAATCATTGTTACTTCTAATAAAAACCAACAATATCTTCAAAAATTAGGCTATAGGGAAAAAATAATTTTAATTCCCAATGGGGTAGATCCACAAATATTTAAACCAGATAGATCTAAACAATTACCTCATTTAATTCTCACAATTGGGAGATTAGTGCATCAAAAAAACCATCAGTTATTATTAAAAGCAATTAGTTTAAGTAAATTTAAAAATAAAATAAAACTAATAATTATTGGAGAAGGAAAGTTACAACAACCTTTAAAATTTCAGGCGCAAAAGCATAGTATAAATTTAAAAATTATTCCCAATGTACCCCATAATCAATTAATTAAATGGTATCAGAAAGCAAATATTTTTACTTTAACTTCCATCATTGAAGGTCAGCCTAAAGTATTATTAGAAGCTATGAGTTCAGGTTGTGTTTGTTTAACAACTTCTTTTGCCGGCAATTTGATTAAAGATAATCAAACAGGCCTAATTGGTAAAAATGCCCAAGTTTTAGCCGACAAACTAGACGCTCTACTCGTCAACTCGTATTTAAGAAAAAAACTTAGCATTTCTGCTAGAAAACAAATAATTAAAAACTTCAATATTAACAAGCTGATAAAACAGGAAATAAAACTACTTAAATGAGAAAAAAAACAGTCAGCATCATTTTAATCTCTTTAATTTTAGGCATAAGTTTACTGTCTTTTTTAATATTATTTTTCTACTATCGCGGTAACAGAAACAGCTTTTTAAATAAAACTATCAATAATTTTTCTGCCAATAATCCAGATTTATCTATCCAATTCAAAAATTTCACTAAAGTTTTAGATATTTTTTACCTTTTTCATCAATTTATTCCTAGTAAAATTCCTACTTACTCACTTTTAATTGATCCAAATGATTTAATAAAACTAAACAATAATCTTCCGAAAACGGGTCATCTAACCAAAGAGTATAAAAAATCTGTTTCTGCAGAATTTATTTTTGAAACCAAAACCTATCCAGTTAAAGTTCGCTATCGAGGTGATAATCCCAACCATTGGCGTTTTGATAAAAAATCCTGGCGGGTAAAATTTGAAGATAAATTTGAAAATCAAGAAGCTATTAATTTAATTCTCCCAGAAGATAGATATTTTTTCATTGAACCTTGGGTTAGTTATATAGGTCAAAAGCTTGGATTAGTTACACCAGAATTTACTCTTGTTAATTTAAAAGTTAATAACCAGCTTCACGGTGTTTATTTAAAATCAGAACAATGGGGGAAAGCTTTTCTTAAAAATCACCATCTTCCTCCAGATGCGGATCTTTATGGTGAAGCTGAATTTGATAAACCAGTACCAAATCTTTATGCTGATGTTTCTAATTTTAAAAAATATACTTTTAATTCTTCAAAATCCAAAAAAGATGTCAGTAATTTAAAAACCCTTCTTGATTTATTAAATAATTCTTCTGATGAAGAGTTTTACCAAGAAATTTCTAATATTATAGATATGGACAATTTTCTTCACTGGCAAGCCCAAGCTACTCTAGCTTTTAGTCACTCTCAAAAAATTAGCCACAATCTTATTACATATTTCAATCCTAAAATTAATAAATTCCAGTTTATTCCTTGGAATGTGGCTATGGCCGATGAAGAACCAATTTATCCAGATATCAACTACAATCCTTTAATGACGCGTATTCTTAAAAATCCAAATTATATGTTTCAACGCAATCAGATTTTATGGGAATATATTAAAGATAAAAAAAATCTAGAAGACGATCTCAATTATTTTGACAATCTTTATCAAAGCACTCGCGGTGCTTTTTATCGTGATCCATTGAAAATTTTTCCCAATCTTGATTTTGATTTAACTGTAAAAAAACATCGTAAACGTATAATAAACGCTCAAAATAAAATCAAAGAGTTATTGAATGACGCTCAAAGTCAAATTCAAATTCAACTTAATCCCGATTTTGAATCAACTGCTTTAGTTTATTTTGAAATTGAAAGCAGTGGCTTTGCCAGTATAAAGTTAAATCAAATTAAATTTACTATTAATCAAATTGCCAATATTTCATTAATCAAAGATAGCAATAATAACCAACAAATAGATTTTAAAGACAAAAATTTGGGCACTTTTCAAGTAGATAATAATCAGTATCTAATTAATCTAGAAAATGTTTTAATTCATACTAATCGGGATATTCAAGAACAAAATCAGCCATTTTTACTCAAGTCAACAAAACAAGGGTTTTTCATAATCTCATCAAAAAAAGCAGAGATTTCTGACATTAATATTAATTTGAAAAACGCCATTACTGATTTTTAGGAATAATTATGAATAATAAATTTTATATTGATCCAGGTCATTGGAGAAAAGAAAGTTTTACTCGTCCTTGGTATATTAAAGCTCTTAAAATTATGCCAAACGCTATAAATCATTCAATCATCGAATTAGGTTCAGGCGGCGGAGAATTTGCAAAAAAACTCAAACTGTTAGTCAAAAAAATTATTTGTGTTGATGGTTCAAAAATATATGTAAATAAACTACGCCAACAAGGTTTTAATGCAATTAAGGTAGATCTAAATCAAAAATTACCCTTCAAGACTCATCAATTTGATGGAGCAGTTTCCTTAGAAGTTATTGAACACCTTTATAATGCTGAGAACTTTCTTAAGGAAATCAAAAGAATTTTAAAACCTAAAGGATGGTTAATTATTTCAACCCCTAATATTGCATGGTGGGGTTATCGACTATCTTCTTTATTTGGAAATCCTCCTAAAAAAGAAGGTTATCACTTAAGACATTTTACGAATAACACTTTTATTAAAAAACTTAATAAAGCCAATTTTAAAGTTAGAAAATCAACTAGTTTTGCTACAATTCCATTTATTAATAAATTACTCATAAAATTAGGATTAAAACCAATTTATCCAGAAATTAAATTTTTACCTAATTTATTAACGCAGGATTTGGTTTTTTTATGTCAAAAGAAATAACTTTCATTAAATATCAAAAACGCGGCGCCTATCATTGGCAACAGATAAAACGATCAGTTTTTTCTTATAATGCCTATGTTTCTGCTCGTTATCAACAGATCATTAGACAAATCTCTAAAGATAAAAATCTTAAAATTTTAGATATTGGCTGTGGAGACGGTGCTTTATCTTACTTAATTTATCAAAAGATAAAAGCCAATATTACTGGTATTGATACTGACATAAATAGTCTAGAATTTGCCAGAAGAGAACTTCAAAAACGTGACGCCAAGGTAAAATTCATTAAAGCTAATGCCTATAAACTGCCTTTTAAAAATAGCAGCTTTGATGTTATTATTGCGTCTGAAATTATAGAACACTTAGGAAAACCTAAAATAATGCTAAAAGAGATAAAACGAGTTTTAAAACCTAACGGTCAAGTAATCATTACCACTCCTGTTAAAATTTCAGATATTCCTGAAGATAAAATGCATATTAAAGAATTCACCCCTCAGGAATTAAAACATAATCTGGAAAAATATTTTAAAAAAGTTATTATTAAAACTTCTCACCCTCTATGGTTAAAAAAACTCTATCTTTTTAGAATTATCAAATTAAACAGATATCATTTAGAACCATTTCGCTGGCTTATTAATTTTTGGGTATTTTTAACTACTCTTAATCCATTTTTTTCATCTTTCGGCATTACCACTAACCAAATAGCTGTATGTAAAAAACCAATATGATGGGCCGTAATGTTTTAATCCAAATGGCAAGTGGCCTTATCAGTGGATTAATAACATTTTTAACCTTATCTTTCTCAGCTCGTTTATTTGGTCCAAGAATACTAGGTACTTTAGCTTATGTTTTAGGATTAACAGGATTGGTTTTTGCTTTCTCTGATCTTGGTTTTTCCCGGGCTCATATTTATTTCACTGCTGTTTTTAAAAAAACCAGTCAGACTTTAGGTACTTTTCTTCGCTTAAAATTAGGCCTACTTTTAATCAGCGCTTTTATAGCTGTAATTATAGCTTCAATTAATAAAACAGAATTTAAAGGATTATTTACCTTAATTCTTATTTATGAATTAATCACTCGTTTTTCTGATTCAATTTTGATTACTTTTGAAGCTCTGCAAAAATCTCTGCCCCAAAATTTGACTAGATTGGCAGGCAAATTCATTAAATTAATAGCCACAATTTTTTTCGGTTTTAAATTAACTACTCATTTAGGCTATAGTTTGACTTTTATAGCTGAAAGTTTGGGCGTAGTCTTAATTTCTCTTTGGCTAATCCGCCGCTTCTTTCCTTTGAGCTTTAAATCATCTTTAGCAAAAAAATATTTTCAATATAGTCTTCCTTTTTTTGCCATAATGCCTTTATCCTATCTTCAAACCAGCAGTCTAGTGGTAATTTTAAAACAATTTAGTTCAGCCAGTGAGGTCGGCTACTATTCTGCCTCAGCCAACTTAGCTGGTTTTATCAAAACCCTATATGGTGCCATCATGATATTTTTCTTTCCTAAAATTTCTTCCTTTTTTGCTGTTAAAGATTTTAAGTCGATTCAACACTATGCTGATTTGGCCATAAAATATTTACTCATGATTTTCATACCAATCTTCTTAGTTGCTTTTCTGCTTCGTAGTGAAATAATTACTTTAGTTTTAGGTTCACAGTTTAGCCCAGCTGTACCGGTTTTCAGCCTTTTTTTACTAGGGACATTTTTATTAATGTTGGCTGCACCTTATGGTCATATTTTATATGCTACCAAAAACCATCGTCCATTAGTTTTAGTTAATTTAATTACTTTAATTATTACTGTTCTTTTAAGTTTTATTTTAGTCCCAAATTTAGGCGCTCAAGGTTCAGTTTTAGCCAGTATTAGTGCTTGGACTTTCAGTGGTTTTATCTTTTTGTGCTTAGTTAAAAAAAAGCTTAAATTAACCATTTTGCCTCAGTTATTTAAATTTATTTTCCCAGCAATTATTGTTATTTTATCAGCCACTTGGGTTATTAATTATTTTCAGTATATCTTTATGTTAAAATTAGGCTTAACCTTAATAAGTTTAATTATTTATTTAATCATTCTTTTTATTTTCAAACTCATCCAACTAAAAGATATTAAGTATTTTTTATCTTTAATTAAATTAAGATGAAGCAAAATTTTATTCCCTTAGCCAAGCCAGAATTTGGACAGTTAGAAAAAAAATTAGTTAACAACTGTTTAAATACAGGTTGGATTTCTTCTATTGGCAAATATGTTAATCAATTTGCTAAGAGATTTTCGAAAACAGTTAATACTAAATATGCCTTACCAGCCTCCAATGGCACTACTGCACTCCATCTAGCTTTAATTGCTTTAAATATTGGCTCTGGAGATGAAGTTATCGTTCCTGCTTTTACTTTTGTCGCCTCTGCTAATACTATTACCTATACTGGCGCCAAACCGGTTTTTATAGATATTGAATCAGAAACATGGAATATAGACATCAATCAAATAGAGAAAAAGATTACTCCAAAAACTAAAGCTATTATGACAGTTGATTTATATGGCCATCCAGTTGATTTTGATCAAATTAAAAAAATATGCAAAAAACATAATCTTAAATTTATTTCTGATTCAGCTGAATCACTCGGTTCTCAATACAAAAATAAACCAGTTGGCAGTCAAGCAGATGTTAGTATTTCCAGCTTTTTTGGCAACAAAATTATCACTACAGGTGAAGGCGGCATGTTAATGACTAATAGTAAAAAAATTTATGACACTGCCAAACTTTATCGAGATCAAGGCAAACAACCAAAAATCCATCCTTATTTTCACCCAGTTATTGGCTATAACTATGCCATGACTAATCTTCAGGCAGCAGTTGGCATTGGTCAGCTTAAAAAACTTTCTCAGGATGTTAAACAAAAAAGACAAATTGTTAAAACATATATTCAGTTTTTTAAAAACATTCCCGGTATTGATTTTCAAAAAGAAGCTGATTATGCTCAGTCTAATTGGTGGATGTTTTCCATATTAATAGATAAAAAGAAATTTGGTCGTTCTCGAGACGGATTAATAAAATATTTAGCAATGAAGAATATTGAGACCAGACCATTTTTCTATCCTTTACCAGCTTTGCCGCCATATAAAAAGAATAATAAAATGTCAGACTTTCCAGTTACTAAGCAAATAGCCGACACGGGAATGAATTTGCCTACATTTGCTTCTTTAAAAGAATCAGAAGTTAAATATATCTGTGATTCAATCAAGCCTATCCGATTGCCCAGTTAATTACTTGCACTACTCTATGAAATCATTATCAATCATTCTTCCCACTTACAATGAAGCTGGCAATATCGCCAACTTGATTAAGACTATTTACGTTGAAATTAAAAAAATAAACTTAAAGCCTCAGTTTATTGTTGTTGACGATAATAGTCCAGATGGAACTGCAAAAATAGCTAGTCAGTTAAGAAAAAAACTACCAGTCAAAGTATTAATTAGAAAAAATGAAAAAGGTTTGGCCACTGCTATTCTTCATGGTATTAAAAACTCTAAAAGCGACCTTATTGTTTTAATGGACGCTGATTTTAATCATAAACCTCAAGATGTACCCTGGTTACTCCAGCCTATTTTAAAGAGCAAGGTCGATATAGTTATTGGTTCGCGCTATATTCCAGGCGGCGGTATGCATATCACAGAGGCCAACAAATTTCAGTTTTTTCTTAGTAAAAACGGCAATTTTTTTGTCAATAGAATTTTACTAAATCTGCCGGTTCATGAAAGCCTTAGCGGCTTTGTCGCTTTTAAAAGAACAATACTTGATAATTTAAATGTCAATAAAATATTTCAGGGTTATGGAGAATACTGTATTCAATTATTATATAAATCCCATAGGCGGGGGGTTAAAATTGTTGAGGTGCCTGTGATTTATGGTCGGCGTCGTTGGGGACAAAGTAAAAGTAAACTTATAAAAATGGCAATTAATTATTTTAAAACAGCTGTTTTGTTAAGACTGGATCGATGAAAACATTAGTTATTACTGAGGATGTTATTAAAATCACCACTCTAAGCGGCAAACTGGGGAAAATTTACTCTTGGTTATCAACTCATCTTCAAAAACTGAAAATAAAAATCATTCTCAAAACGATTGCTGATAAAAACAATACTTTTCTAATCACTAGCGAAACTTTATTGCCCAAAACCAAAATTAAAGTTTTTTTTTGGGATCAAATTTTAAGTCAAAATCAACTAGAACAAGAAAGATTTTTGGCTTGGCAAATCACAGAGCAAACAATTTCCCCTTATTTTAAAAATTTAGTTTTTAAAACAATTCCTTTTATAAAGGTCTGGCAAACATATCTAGCCATACATATTTCGGAAGCAATTTTAAGTTACCACCAGGCATTAGACAGATTATTAAATGAACAAAAACCCTCTCGAATTATTATCTGTGGTTCCAGTCATCAAGAAAAAATTATCCAGCTAATTGCCAGGCAAAAAAATATTCCGGTTTCTTGTTATCATTTTCCTGATTTTTCTAAGTTTAATGATTGGTTGTTAACTTGGCTACACCGTCGTCAACTGAAGCTAAAGTTAAAAAACTTTATTTCTAACAAAGAAAAAGAAATAAACCTTCCTCAATCCGGCAGTTATCTTTTAGCCACTAGTTTTTTTCGCCATTTAAAAACTTTAGTACCACTTTACCAATCTTTAATCAAAAAAGGTCTAGTGGGCAATTTTGTAACAGATAGCTCCACCACAACTGAATTTTTAAATAATTATTCTATTCCTTTAGATAATTATTTATCCATCAAAAGCTACATAAATCAACTTGATTGTCAAAAAATTATTAACAGTCGAAAAAAACTCATCCGTAAAGTTTGCCGAGAAATTCAATCTCAACTGCCAGTTAACCCCCAAACAATACATCAGCTAACCGCTGTTTTACTAAAAAGTTATCTTAAGTCACTTATTGGTATTGCTTTTCCTTTGAGCTGCCTTTATTTAGAAGCAGGTCATCGTTTAATCAAAAAAACTAAGCCTAAGGGATTATTTATTATTAGTGATCTTCGTCCCTTAGAAGTTTCTTTAGTCCTTCTGGCTAAAAAGTATAAAATTCCTAATCTACTAGTTTCTCCTAATACAATTTTAAGTCTTGATGCTATCAATAAATATACTTTAGCCAATCAGGTGACAGTGGTTGGACCTTTTATTAAAAATCAACTAATGAAAATTGGAGTTCCAGACAAAAAAATTAATGTTGTTGGTGATTTGCGTTTTAACTCTTTAACGTCAAAAAAGATACAAACATATAAGCAAAAAGTTTATCAGCAATTAAATTTATCTCCGAAAACACACTTATTTTTACTAGTTTCTTTTAGAATTCATTCACAAATTCCTTTGACCGAAAAACGCCGATTTTTTGAAATCGCCAGTCAAGCAGTTAAGTCTATTCCTCATGGCAGATTGATTATTAAACCACATCCTACTGAAAGTAAAACTAAATTATTAAACCAAATAAAGGAATGGGGAATAACTAAAGCGATCGTCACTGATAATCAAGAACTTGAATTAATTAAACTTCTTAGCGCTTGTCAAATCTTGTTACTGACTTGGTCAATGACAGGCTTTGAAGCCATGGTTCTTGGTCGACCTGTAGTTGTCATTAATCCGACTAACAAGGATTATGACGAGAAAATTCCTTATGTTAAAAATGGCGGGGCTCAATTAGCTAAATCAACCCTAGTTTTATCAAGAATTTTAAACTTGTTGATTTCTAATCCTCAAAACTATAAACGCTGGGTTGACAAAGGTAAGATTTTCGTCCGCCAATATATTAAACCCATTGATCACCAAGTTGGGAAAAGAATTATTAAACTAATTACCTAGTAATTAAGCTGTTTGCCATCAACTCTTTTTTATTAAAAATTCAGCGTACTCAAAATCGTCTTTATTATCAATATCGCTTGATCTCTCTACAGGCATTTTTACCACTCTAGTTTTATCAGTAAATATTTTACCCTTCATCAAAACATCTCGTTTTATAGCAAAAACTACTCCATTAGTTCGATAAACTAGTGGAGCATCTTGTCTTCTATGTAAAGGTTTATCAGTCGTAAAAAACGGATATTTTAAATAGCCTTTTGCATTAATTAATACCATATCAGAATACGGATTATGTTTTACCTCACAAACTGTTACTACAGAGTCAGTTTCAGGTTTTTTTAACAATTGCAAACAGGACTTAATATCACTTACTCGACAAAATGGGGAAGTGGGCTGTAAAAGTATTATTGTTTCAATTTTTTCTCCCTTATTCTCAAAAAAAGCTACTGCATGCTGTAAAACTAAAATCATGGGTGTATCATCTTCAGCTAGCTTTTTTGGTCGTAAAAATGGCACCTCGGCTCCGTATTTCTTAGCTATATCAGCATACTTTTGACTGTCAGTTGATACTATGATTTTATCAATTTTTTTACAGGCCAAGGCTGTTTTAATAGAATAACTTATCAATGGTTTATCAGCTAAAAGTTTAATGTTTTTATCTTTAATTGATTTTGATCTACTTCGAGCCGGAACAATAGCTAAAATCACACTTGTTTTAATAATTTTCTAATTTGGATTTTTGTTAGCAATTTTTCTGGCTTAACTCCTTCGCTGGGTACAGGTTTGCCTCCTAATTTCTTATAATATTCATAGCTTTTATTTACAACATCTTTAGTTTTATTAAGATAATCAATTGATGGGGGTAATACATACATATTTTTAAGCTCTAAAGCTTGTTCTGCTTCAGTTCTAGTAACAATTTTTTCATAAAGTTTTTCACCGGGTCGTTTACCGACTTCTTTTACAGGTATTTTTTTATTACTGAATTTTTCAATTAACACTTCAGCTAAATCAATAATTTTTAAAGCTGGCATTTTTAAAATAAAGATCTCACCACCTTGAGCCATAGTCGCTGCCTTAAAAATTAACCTGACTGCTTCATCAATAGTCATAAAATATCTAATCATTCTTTTGTCAGTTAATCTTACTGGCCCACGATTTTTAATCTGTTCTATAAAAATCGGCACTACACTGCCTGAGGAATTTAACACATTGCCGAATCTAACACTGCAAAACACAGTTTTAGCCTTGCCTCTAAAATAGTCAACTCCAACAGTTAATCTTTCTGCTAACAATTTACTAGCACCCATAGTGCTGGTAGGATTAGCTGCTTTATCACTGGAAATATTGATAAAAATTTTAACTTGGTTTTCTAAAGCTGCTTCCAGCACATTTTGAGTTCCAACAACATTAGTTTTAACTGATTCAAACGGATTATATTCATTTAAAGACACATGTTTTAAAGCAGCTGTATGAAATACCACATCAACTCCTTTTAGGGCAGTCATTGCCCTGGCTTTATCTCTAACATCTCCTAAAAGAAATCTTAACTTAGTATTCCCTGAATATCTTCTAGAAGCTTCAAAAAGGCCAATTTCACTATGATCAAAAATTCTTACTTGTTTAGGAGAATGATTTTTAATTAATTGTTTTACTAAGACTGATCCGATTGAACCGGTTCCTCCGGTTACTAAAACAACTTTATTTTCTACAATTTTTCCATTCATATGTTTATTTTAAGACTTTTATTAATTTATCACAAATTAAATCCACTTTTTCTTCTTTCATTTCTGTGTAAAAGGGGAGTGATAAAGTTGAATTCGACATAGATTCACTTATGGGAAAATCTCCTTTTTTAAATCCATATTTTTTCATATATGGATGTAAATGAATTGAAGGCAAATAGGCTTTACTGGGAATATTTTCTTTTTTTAATTTCTCAATTATTTGATCTCTATTAAGCTTTTCATCAAGCCTAATTACATAAACAAACCAGCTTCTTTGGTGATCTTTATCATTTGCTTTCATTAAAGTAATTCCATTAATATTTTCTAATCTTTTCCTATATAGTTCAGCTATTTGATTTCTACTCTCTAAAAATTCATTAATTTTTTTTAACTGTACTCTGCCTAAAGCTGCATTCATTTCTGTCATTCTATAGTTATAGCCTAAATATTCATGCTTCAGCCATTGCATATCAGCTCCACGTCCTTGATTTGCCAAGCCATTGATTAATTCATATTGTTTTTTATCATCAGTTGTAATTATGCCTCCTTCACCAGTAGTCATTTGCTTATTAGGATAAAAAGCAAATATTGTCGGATGACCTAAACTGCCCAACTTTTTTCCTTTATATTTTGCTCCTAAAGCCTCAGCTGCATCTTCAATAACTGTTAAATTATATTTTTCTGCCAATTTTAATATTTCCTCCCATTCTGCCGGATATCCAAAAATATCCACCCCTAAAATTGCTTTAGTTTTTTTAGTGATTTTAGCTTCAAGTTTATTAACGTCAATATTCAAAGTTTTCTCATCAATATCTATAAATACAGACTTAGCTCCTTCGTATAAAAAACAGTTAGTAGAAGACACAAAAGAAAATGGCGAGGTAATTACTTCATCCCCACTTTTAATACCACTGACAATAACGGATAAATGTAAAGCAGTAGTGCCACTGCTTGTGGCTACTGCGTACTTGACTCCAACATATTCAGCCAGCTCTTTTTCAAATAATTCTATTTCTTCCCCTAGGCTTAATTGACCACTTTTCAACACTCGCGTTACCGCTTTAATCTCGTCGGTAGTAATATAAGGTGGGCCTAAAAGAACTTTATTTTTAGGTATTTTATTGATTCTTGGTTTCATTTATTGACGCACGATACAAAGGAAAAAAATCTCCTTTGATAATTTTTTTATCTTGGCATAGTTTATCATAGACTTCTTGATTGTGAATCACTTCGCCAGTATAAAATTCGGATTGATTTGGTGAAAAACCCTGTTTGTAAAATGACAGCTTATCATCTATTCCACCACCAAGATGGAATTTTTCTAACCCCAGCTTTTTTCCCAACTTAATCACCTCCCATAAAATTAAACTCCCTGGGCTTAGATTCAGGTAATTAGTATCAGTTGCTGCAAAATAGTAATGAATATATTTATCTGATTTTAAAAATACTGCTCCTCCGATTAATGTATTTTTTAAATAAGCCCCAAGCCAAAAAATTTGATTTTTTAATTGTTTGAAACTATTTTGAAAAAAGTCGTCAGATAATAAATAAAATTTTTCAGCTTTTTTACGCCACATAGTTTGTTGATAAAGTTTATAAAAATTACCAATGGTTTTTCCTTTTTCAAGCTTTATATCTATTTCAGCTTTTTGAGCTTTTTTTATACTGCCTTGATGTCCTTTGCGTAAATCTTTCCACAGATATTCTTTAGAGTTTTTTAAATCTATAAATACTGTTTCGCCTCGTCTTTTTACTGTTATTACTTTACTTGCTAGTCGATGATTTTTTAAAAGTGGGTGAAAACGGATAAACTCACTGACTATTTTGTTTTCTTGGCAATATTGATCAAAATTTTCTCGAAACTTTTGATAAAAGTTTAAATTATCACTGTTGCTATATGGCCCTGAATATCCATAGGGAGAAATCACATCCCAAAAATCCTCGTCAATCTTACGTTTCAGCAAGGGATAGATTATTTTTTTGCTCCCCGCCGCATACTCAAACAGCTTAAACTTTGCTTTTTCATATTCAGCCCAAATTTTGCCATACTCTTTTAAATAATAAACATCAATCATAAGTATTAAAGAATTTTTTAACTTGGCTTATTTGCCTTTTCATTTGTTTTTCCCCGTATCTCTGGTCAACAATCAAACAAATAATATGTTTAGTTAGCCAAAAAGATACCCTAAAATTATCTTTATCTAAGTAAGTTGGAAACTGCCAATAAGAATTAACAAATATTCCTCGATGAACTAAATATTTTTTTAAACCCTCTTGCTTGTTAGTTATTATTGGCAAAAAAAGCGGAGTAGATTGATTATCAACTTCAAGTATGGCTGGCTTGACCTCAGAAACAGATTTAAGCTGTTCAACTATATATTTAGCATTAACTCGACGTTTTTCAGCTATTTTTACCCAATTAAACTTTTTAATCAAAAACTTTGATACAGCTGAAATTCTTCTTGGCTGATCATCCAGTAAATCTTCTCCTGCTCGGTAAAATTTATAAGAAACCTCACTAATAATTCTTATCTGCGTCAATCCGGCTAGAGACTTAAGACATTCAGACAAACACTGTAAAGCAACTGCTATATTTTTGTTAGATATTAAATTAATCTTTGCAAAGTCAGTCTTTTTCTTTCCTTTAGGTAGAATTAATGCGGCTCCATCTGGAACATTACAATATTTTCGAAAACTGAAAACTTGGAAAACATTTATCTTAGATTTAAATCTATTTGGTATTACTGGAACATTATCTTCTATTACTATGATTTTTTTTTGCTGACACCATATTTGAATTTTTTTAGCTTCTTTTTGGGTAAATCCTAAAAAGGGAACATAAAGCAGAGCTTTAGTTTTTTTACTAACCTTTTTTTTAATTTCCTTTAGCTCAACTTGTAAATTTTCACTAACAGTATAATATCGACACTTAATTCCTTTTGAGAAAAAGGGATTGGTCATTTCTTCACAGTGATAAGCTGGTATTAATATTTCATCGCCCGGCTTTAACTTAAGTAAATTGGCTACAAAACTAAAGGCAGATCGTCCACTTTGAAGCCAATAAGTTGAATCATTTGAAAAAGGCAATGGTTTTGGTAAACAAAAAAACAACCTTAGCTTTAAGCCAAAATTCCCCCCCATCATAGATTTACAACCTGTCGTTTAAAAAATTTCATAAATTTATCTGCTGCTGTGCCATCTCCATATGGATTTTTTATTTGCCTAGTTTTTTTGAAAAACTTTTTACTCATAGCTTTTTTTACTGCCCTTTCAATAGCTAACCGTTCATAGCCAACCTCAATAATATTTTCAGTTTTAACTCTACCAGCCTGCCTTTTTCCAATATTAATTACAGGTATTTTAAAACTAGGTGTTTCTACGATAGCTCCACTTGAATTACCAATGACAAGATTTGTGTATTTAAATAAACCCAATAAAACTCGGTGATCAAGATTTTCAAACCTTTGCCAATTAGTTTTTTCTTTTGCCTTTATGTCAATCATCTGGCGCATCATCAACCCTCCAGTGTCAGCATTAGGGTAAACTTGAATAACTTGCGCTGGCGATTTTTCCAAAAATTCAAGCAAGGGCTGAATTTGTTTTTGAGGCGAATATCTTTTTTCAGCTGTATCTGGGTGAAAAATCACTAAAAATAATTTTTTATCTAAACTTAAATTAAACTTTTTCCATAACTCCTTTTTATTTTCAAGCCTCATATTTAAAACCACATCTAATCCAGGCTCTCCGACTAAAAAAACTGTTTTAGCTGATTTACCAGTCTTAATAATTCTTTGAGCATCAGTTTTAGTGGCTGGAAAATGCCAGGAAGAAAGTTGGGTTATTGCCCAACGAAAACCATTATCCATTGAGCCTGTTATACAACCACCGCTTACATGAATAACTGGAATTTTCAATAAAAAAGCCACTGTTGTAGCTGCTAAACTTTCCACTCGGTCTCCTTGAATAAGTAAAAAATCAGGCTTACTTTTTAAAAGTATTTGAGGCAATTTTTTAATCACTACTTGAAACTCAGACAGCATTCCTTCGCTAGAATCATTAATCTTTGTTTTTATTTTACCAATAATCTTAAAACCATCTTTTTTTATCTGCTTAATTGTCAAGCCAAATCGCTTATCAAGATGCATATGAGCTACTACCATTGATAAATTAACTCTTTTTTCTTTTTCCAAAGCATTTAAAATAGACACCATTAAAGCATAATCTGCCCTAGAACCTGAAAAATAGACAACAGATACGTTAGTATTAGGCATATATAATATTGTAGCATGTCAATAATGGTTAAAATTAAAGCCACCCAATGGTTAAAAAAAATAAGCTGGAGAGATTTATTCTATGTCTTTTTTTGGATAATTGTTTGGCTTAAATTATTTGACATAGTGGCCGTAAAAATCGTCGATAAGTGGCAATTATTTTCTTCCTATTACGATGGTTATCGAATTCCAGCCAGTGTTGCTGCTTTTATGCCGTTTACGCTTGAAACACTCCAAGCTGATTCTAGCTACAGTATAGTTTTTACCGGTGATTCAACTTCTGGAGGCTTACTTTACCATCATAGTCAAGCCATACCTGCTTATTTAAACACTGCTCTCAACTCACAGGGTAGACCTGTACATACATACAATTTAGCTTTTTCCGGAGCTCATTTAAGCGAGCAGTATTTACTTATGAAAGAGGTAATTGATGATACAGACATGGTTATCTTTCCCATTCACTACAGTTTTTTTTCTGGACGCGGCTACAAAAATAGTTTTATTTCTCACCCGGAATTACGAGACTTTTTACAGAACACCAACAAAACTGACCTGTCTTTATTAGAACTTGAACCTCAATCTTTAATAAATCAATTATCTGAAAAATATCTCGGAAACATATGGTATACATATAAAGTTCATCGCTTGCTACCATATATTATTTTTGGAAAACCGATTCGGTTTTGGCTACGTGACAAAGTCAACCAAAAAATTCCTTTAACTAGATTAACCTCTTCTATAGATTGGCTTCCAATAGACTTAATGCAGCCTTTTAGCGATCAACCTAAAGAAGTACAGCAAGAGATACTTAGACAAAATCAACTACTATGGGAGAACATAAGACCAATTGATAAAACAAATATAAATCTTCAGTATTTAGTTAAAATTGGAGCGCTGGCCAATCGTACTAGTAAACCATTTTTGGCTTATTTTGTGCCACTTGATTTAACAACACTTGAACGCAATCAAAATTTTGACAAAAATACTTATATGCAAATTATTCAAGTTGCTAAAAAAACACTTATTGATTTAGAAATACCATTTATTGACTTAAATGAAGGAAATCCAGCTAAACTATCTAAAAGCGATTTTTACAATCCAGATCATCTCTTACCGAACGGTAATCAGAAAGTGGGTAACTATTTAGCCAAAACAATTCTAAATGATTTTTAGCCAGCCAGTCTATTTTCTACTTCTAAGTTTATCAGTTATTAGTTTTTTTCTCGTACCAAAAAGGTGGCGGAGACAAATTCTGGTTATTTCAGGATTAATCTTCTATGGCTATTTTGGCGGAAAATATATATTTTTGGTTGGAGGAGAAATATTACTGCTTTACTTTTTAATGAAACGACGAAGTATTTACTCTTTTCTTTTTACACTTGTTTTAACAGTTGGAATTTTGGTCAATTTTAAATATAGGCTACCTATAAGAGATATTTTTAATAACCTGAACACATTTATTCAAGTAAAGCTCGATCTTCCCATAGGCGCTTTAGCAGCCCCTTTAGCAATTTCCTTTTTTACGTTCGAATTCATACATGTAGCGGTAGACCGGTACCGCGGAAAAATTAAGTCACTATCACTTACAAAACTTGGTGCATTTATTTTTTTCTTCCCGAATTTAGTTGCTGGTCCAATCAAGCGTTTTAATGACTTTGATGGACAAATTGATCAAGCAGAACCTACTCCTCAAAATATAGCCATAGGGATTTTTCGGATACTTATAGGTTTAGTAAAAAAACTGGTTATTGCTGACACTTTAGCTTCTATCAGCGGAGAAATTCTCACCACTAGCGATGGTGTGCAGGGAGCAACTGTGTTGGGCATGTGGCTAGCACTTTTTAGTTTTGCTTGGCGTATTTATTTCGACTTTTCTGGATATTCAGACATTGCCATAGGTAGTGCGCGTCTTTTTGGAATTATTATTCCAGAAAACTTTACTCAACCTTATTTAAAAGCCAATATTACCGCCTTTTGGCGAAATTGGCACAGGACATTAACGAGATGGCTTATTGATTATATTTATATTCCTTTAGGTGGGAATAGACGAGGATTATTTATCACCTGTTGTAATACTTTAATTGTCATGGTGGTATGCGGGTTATGGCATGGAACAACGTTGAATTTTTTCTTTTGGGGCGTGTATCATGGGATATTGCTTATAAGTTATCGCCTGTATAAATCAGTAAGACGGCCGTTAACTTTATCGCATAAGCTTGTACCTCTAAACAATGTAGTCTCGACATTAGCCACTTTTTCTTTAGTATCTATTGGTTGGTTATTATTTATAGCTCCTCTTGATATAGCCATTGCAGCTTTTACTAAAATGATAGGAGCTACTCAATGAAAAAAGTAATATTTTCTATCACTATAGCGCTAGTAATAAGTCTTTGCCTTATTTTATTATTAATGTTTTTAGGTCAAAATAATGAATTTATTTATGTTAATTTTTAGTAAATGACAGATAATAGCCAGTAAATAAAATACTAAAGCGTTATTTTTACAAAATTCCAATTACAGATTATATCGTCAACTACCTGTCTATCATCAACTATTCTCGTGGTCCCCATCCTTCCCTTGTATTCCTTTTTGTGACTTTTCATTATCGCTTTTTTATTAAAATTTAAATCCTCTATAAACTCTACTTTACAATTCTTTTTCGCTTTTTTAATGCAACCAGTTATATAGTCGCGACTATATATATTAAAAAAATTAAAAATTCTAGGATTTCCATTATTATCTAATTCATCAGCCGGATCTACATCGTGCTCTTTTCCATGATTCTTGTTTCTAACCTGTTTTATTATATATGTAGAATTTCCAACCAAAGTACGGAATATTACATATTTTTTGGCCACCCTTATACACTCATTTATAGGTTTGGAAATACTGGGAAGATGGAGTAAAAGATTGCATGAAATTACCATATCAAAACTATTATCACTAAAACTCAAATTGTATATATCTCCCACAGAGAATCTGTCTTTCATATCTCCAAAGGCCTTTTTTGCCAGTTTAATATAGTACTCGGTGGCATCAACGCCATAATATTCCAAATTCCCACTCCAGGTTTTTAAAAATGTTCTGTAGTAATGACCAGCTCCACAACCAACATCCAGGATACTCATCCCAGACTTAAATATATTTTTCATTACTTTTACCAGAGATTTTGACGATTCCATTTCAGGCAATTCCCCCTTAGCTCTTTTAAAAAGCAAGTCACCATAAGAAGTGCATTTAGGCCACAATTTCCAATCGTTATTATTCTTATTCATTTTACTCAAACATTTTTTTTGTCAACGGGATAAATGGAGGTACAATATTTTTTACTGTTCTTCCAATTAAGCTGTAATAATCTTCTGCTTGAAATTGGCCATCTGCTGGTCGAAGTAGATAAACCCATTGCTCTAAGTTATTTTTAGTTAATTTAGTTTTGGCAGGAATTCCTTTAGCTCCACTAGCAGCAGATTTTCTCACCACCTCTTTAACCTTTTTTTCAGTTTGCACTGGAAGTTTCTCACCAGAACCCAAGATTTGATTAATTCGTTTATCACCAAACTTTTTTTTCAATTCCTTTAATGGTCGGGGATTTCTGACCCGTTTGACAAAATCATCACATTGATTTGGGTCTAAAGAAGCACGATGATCCGGCCCTACCAGGCTTTTATTAGTAGTGATATGTCGTTCAATTGCCACTGCTCCCAGACCAATTGCAATTTCTGAAACCAAATTACCAGTAGTGTGGTCAGACAAACCCGTCAAGGCGCCGGTTTTTTCAGCCAGGGTCAACATAGCCTGAATATTAACATCCTTCTCTTTAGCTGGATAGTTGGAAGTGCATTGATAAACAATCTGCCGATCACAACCAGCTTTAAGAATATTATTTTTGGCTATTATCACTTCTTGAATTGTACCTGTGCCAGTTGACCACATCACTGGTTTGCCTCGCCGTCCAACATGATAATGCATTTGCGGGTTATTTAGCTCTCCCGAACCAATCTTAAAAAATGGTATACCAATATGCTCATCTAAAAACTGTAGACTAAATGGTTCATCTGCGGTAGAAATAAAAGTGATTCCAATAAGATCAGCATAAGCTTTTAGTTCTAAAAATGCCCAAAAAGGCAACTCTAACTCAGCAATCATCTGATATTGAGTTTGCTTAACTCCTCCAGCCACTTCCTTTTTTTGATACTCAGCTTTTTTTGCTTCTGGTCGGCACATCAAACCTGTCACCCAAGTTTGAAACTTAACCGCATCAAAGCCAGTTTCTTTAGCCAATCTGATTAAATCTTTGGCTAAATCCAGCTTTGACTCAAAATGCCAATTATGATTCACTCCTGCCTCTGCTACTAAATAAACATCTTCACCTTTGCCAATCATTCTTTTCGGAGTGATCTCAAACTTTTGTTTTAATATTTTCATGATTTTATAATTTTATCACAACTATTCTAAACCCAATTGATTTATTAATATTATTAATCACTTTTTTTTGTTTCCACTCAGTTAATCGTTGATATAGTCCTAAAGATAGTCCTCCGATCAAATCAATCATTCCCACCCATGGAGTATCATAAACTATTGGCATAATCTTTAATATTTTGAACTTAGACTTCTTAAAAATCTGTTTAATCTCATTCAAACTATACTCCACTTTATGATCAGGGTCAGAATAATAATTAATTCCTGCTTTCTTTTGCAATTTTTTCCACGGTGTCTGGCTATTCGGGATCGAGATATATGCCATTCCTTTAGGCTTAAGCACCCTTTTAATTTCTTTTAATAACTGATCCCGTTTCACAATATGTTCTAATACATCTAAACATAAAACTATATCAAACGATTGACTTTTTAACTCTAATTTCTTTTCTAAGTTATGATAAGCAAACTTGATATTTTTAATCCCTAGATCAACCGCTGAATCTCGAGCTATCTTCAACTCTTGATTATTATAATCCACTCCCATTACTTGGTAGCATTTCTTAGCTGCCTTTAAAGTCCGTTGGCCATTGTGACAGCCTAAATCTAAAACCTTATCTTTAAGTTTAATCTCCTCTAAATACCAAGGCTTTTCAATCTTAATTAAGTGTTTTGGATGAATTCTGTATTTACTCTTGCTAGTTAGTTTCACTAGCCTCATAGAGATTGATGATAACATCTTACTCTGTTTTATTAGCCAGACGAATGGGAAAAGCCATCGATTCATATCTAATTAATTGGTTTAAAAACCAATAAAGGCGAGGGCCAGAAATCTTCGATTCGATCAACCAGCTTATAATTTTGTTTTAGTTTATCGGCAATAATTTTAGCTAAATCTGATAATGGCGCAGAGTTTAAAATTGTTTTCAATGTGTTTTCTCCTATAAGAACTATCTGAGCATTTTTAAGCCATTGATTAGCTAAATCTTCATTCCAAAAACCATATTTTTCTACTACAGCAGTTTCAGCTCCAGGCTTAAAAAAATTTAAACTGTTAAATAAAGCTCCGTAAGTAACCCTATTTGATAAATGAAGTACAATCGGTTGTCCTAAAAAAAAGATTTTTTCATCAGGTCGAGTAATTTGCGATATTGTTACTGCTGACTGGTTAATCGTCGGCAGACTTTTTCTTTGCCAAGGCCAGCCGATAATAAAAATTTTATCAGGATTAATAGAGAAAATCAGTAAGGTAATAAAAATTATTGCTCCTGTTTTTGACCAGAGCCATTTGTTTTTTTGGACCAAAACAGTTAACCAGTAACTGACAGCCACTATTCCTAAGGGAGCAAAATAAGCCATGTAGGCATTAATTGCTCTAGGAGAAAGAAGACTCGCTGACCAAATATGCAAACCAAAATTGAAAATAAACACTATCATTAACCATAACAACACCAAAGCCTTTGCTTGATTATTCTCATACAGTTTTTGCCAATAAGTTTTAATTTTATGAGATTTGAATAAAAAATAAGCAACAACTATAGTTATTAATATAAAAAGAGGTTGATAAGCTCGCAATAATTCACTTAAAGTTTGAAGTTGTAAAAATGGTGTAAATCTATAATTTTGCCAGTACGATTCAAGTACAATTTTATCTACTTGATTAATCATCACAGTTTTAATTAATGGCAAATTAGCCAATACTTTAAATATTCCTGGTTGAGTTAATGCTATAACTATAGAAATTAGACCAATGGATAAAAACATTTGAACAATATAAAAACGCCATTTTTTTTGTTTCCAAACAAGCCATAAGCCTAAAAATATCCAATAGATTAATAAAGTCGGCAAAAAGTTTTCTCTGACCAGTGTCGTTAAAGTAAATAAAGCAGTCGCCACCAGCAACAATTTGTTATTTTTAAAACCTTGGTATAAATACCAACTACCAGTTAACAGTAGTAGAGCTACTAAAGAATATGGCAAGGCGGCAGCATAGCGAAAAATCAACGCCCATAGGCTTACCATTAATGCTTGGCTAATCAGTCGCGCTCGTTTGCCTCCCAACTGATAAGCTAAAGCAGATGTCATCCAGAAAACAGCCATACCAGTTATAAACGACTGGATTCTGGCCGCCAGCAGACTAGGCCCAAAGGGAATTTGACTTAAACCCATCCAAAGCATCGATCCAGGCATGTGCTGATAAAGAAACCCCGGCGTGTTATACCAACTAATTTTTCCAGTTAACATCAAATAACCTTTAAAAATGTATTTACTTTCATCAAACCAGGACTGGTTAAAAAATATTCCATAGATACCTATTAAGGTATAAATGAAGAAGAACCCCCATTTACTTAGAAATTTTTTCATACCCTATTATAACTGCTTGTGTTAAAATATCTAAATATGAAGCATTTAGATATCAGTATTATTGCTCCAGCTCACAATGAAAAAGAAAATTTAAAGCTTTTTATTGAAAAAACTAAAAAAGCAGTTGCTAAAATTACTAAAAATTATGAAATTATTATTGTCGATGATGGATCAACAGATAATTCATTAGAATTGTTGAAAAAAATAAAGAAAAATACTCCAAAACTTAAAATTATTCGTCTCCGTCGCCATTCTGGTCAGACAGCTGGTATCATGGCGGGTTTTTCTTTTGCCAAAGGTAATATTGTTGTTGTGCTTGATGCTGATCTTCAACAAGATCCAGCCAGTATCAACAAACTGGTTAGTCCTATTCTCAAAGGACAAGCTGATGTGGCTTCTGGCAGACGTCAGAAAAGACAACATTCACTCTTAATTCGTTTAGTTGCAGTTATTGAATACTTTTTAAACAAGTGGTTTTTAAAAATAGACATAAAAGACACCGCTGTTTCTCCTAATGCCTACAAAAAAGATGCTTTAAAAGATCTTAATCTTTATGGAGAGATGCACCGCTTTCTAGTTCCCATTCTTCATTGGCGAGGTTTTAAAATCATTGAAGTCAATGTCCCTCATTTTAAAAGACACGCCGGTAAATCGAAATACAAACCCTCTAAAGCCGTTCGTGGCTTCCTTGATTTAATCATCATTAAATTCTGGCAAGATTTCTCAGCCAGACCGATTCATTTTTTCGGCAACATAGGCTTAATCTTAATTTTTTTGGGAGTAGCTTTAGGCATAGAAGAAGCAGTTAGGAAACTGGTTTTTCATATATCGATTTACAATCGGACTCTGCCTTTATTAGCAGCTTTCTTAACTATAATTGGCATTCAGTTTTTAATACTAGGCATTTTAGCCGACATTCTCATTAAAATTTACTATAAAAAAACTCCCGCCTATCAAATAGAAGCAGTCATTGACTGATTCACTCGATTTAAACTCAACCCATAGAGTTTAAATAGTTTTCCAGGCAAGGATAGATATTCAACAACCTCAAACTCTTTTTTTATGGCCTCATCAATTTCTTTTAAATTAGCTACATGCCCTAATGGCTTATAATTCCTATCTTCATTTTTTAAGCTTTTAAATATTTTTGGCCTCATAATAATTCTCTCCATCTGTTGAATTAGTTTAAATAACCAACTGCCTTCATTAGGATAGCCGGCAATTAAATAACCTTCTGGCATTAGAACTCTTTTAAAATGCTTCATTACTATTGCTAGCTTTTTTGGAGGAATATGTTCCAAAACACTTAAAGTTACAATTACATCAAACTGGTTTTTCTTTAATAATAATTTTGTTAAATCACCCTGAACAAAACTAACATTTTTAATTCTTAGTTTTTTACACATCATTTGAGCATACCTTAAAGTATGCTTAGCATAATCAAAGCCTGTTACTTGATTTGCCGCTTGAGATAAGGTTGGTAGAAAAAACCCGATTCCTGTTCCCGCATCTAGTAACTGTTTCACCGGTCCAATTTTTTCTAAAAACTCTTTAGCTACTTGGAATCGCTTCATGAACAACCATTTAGCTGGCCCCTTAGTTTCAAAGTAAGCTGACGCTGAAGCCTCTACTAATTGATGATATTCTTTAGAGTTAGGGGATTTTTTAAGAATCTTAATAATCTTTGAATAATCTTTTTTTTCAGGTAAACGCAAAACAATTGACATGGATTTAATTTACTTGAAAACAGCAAGGACTTCAATACATAAGAAGAAATTTGGTATACTTATTAATAATTTATGCCAAGAAAAAGAAATAAAAAAACTGCCATTAAAAGAGCAGCAGAATATTGTGAAAAAGGCGATTATCATATCCACCTTGACTCAAGCTGGCCATACTTACCAGTCTACTTAGAGAAAATGACTTATGTTAAAAAATTATTAAATCAATATGGTAAAAATAAAAAAATTATTGATCTTGGTTGTGGTGAAGGCGTTTTGGTTAAAGAATTTAATAAAAAAAGTTTTGATATTATTGGTTTAGACCTTAACTATCAATCAAAATTTGTTAAACGCGGCAATATTCTTAATACAAAATATCCAAATAATTCTTTCGATATAATTCTTTGTTTAGATGTTATAGAACACCTTTCCTTCCATGAACAAAATATTGCTATTCAGGAAATGTCTAGAATTCTTAAGTCAGGAGGAAAATTAATAATAACCATACCTAATTTAGCCCATTTGGCTTCTCGTTTCAGCTTTTTTTTTCTTGGCAAACTATTGCGCACTTCAAAAATTGACCGACATATTGGTGATAGACCTATCAGTGAACATCTTAAACTCTTAAAATTCAACTTTACAATACTAAAGAGAAAAGGATTTTTCCCAACTTTTCCATTAATATCAGCACTTACTTATTTTAAGCCATCCAAGGCAATCTTTTTACATAAAATCTACAATAAATTACTCGGGTATCCTAATTGGTGTCTTCTTAATATTCTTATTTGTGAAAAAAAATAAAATGGAAAATAAATCATATTATTATCAAAATTTACTTAGTTTTTGACCTTATCCAACTTTTGCCTAAAAAATATCATTTTTTTCTTTCTCGATCTTTAATTATTTTTAGTTTCATTCTTAATTTTATTGATCTTTATACTCTTTATCAATACTTTGGCTGGATATGGATTTAAAAAAACACTTGATTTTTATTTTGCCTTTAATTCTTTTCGGACTGTTTGCTATGCGTACACTCTGGGGTTCTAATTACTTTATACAACTTTTGTTTAATACCAACTCCACCAAAGATTAATACTAGTAGCCAAAATTAGCCAAATGATGATAGGAATAAATATTATTTTATTTTTCCTAATTTTTTTTAATAATAAAACTGTAGCCATATAGATAAAAATAGGTATGCTAAAAAGCATGTAGCAGGCTTTTATGCCATCATTTTTCCAGCTAGAATGAAAGGTAATAAAATAGAGAAAACCCAACCAGGTTAAACTGAAGAATATTAAAAACATCGATTGAGTAAGCCATTTATCATTTAATTTGTTGGGAATTTTTTTAAACACTTGAATTAAATGATAAAACAGACCAGAAAGCAGCAACAACGTTGGTATCAAGTTAACTTGATTTTGCAAACTTAAACTTTTTATTCTTTGAGTATTGACAATATATCTATCATTTCTTAGGACATCGCTACTAATGTTAAACCGGGACTGAGTATAATAATTCCAGTAATCTCCCCAAAAGGTGCTGTAATAAACAGGAATTAAGAAATTTAAGTTCTCCGGGGGTAATCTTAAGGGATAAGTCATCATATGACGAAAGGGAATATCTATATGAAAAGAAAGTCCATATTTTGAAAAAGTGCTATTTTGCATTTTGCCTGCTCCTGCACTGTTAACAATCTTTTCATTTCGCTTAACGTAATAAAACCAACCCGATGTAGTGATTGTAGCAATAATAAAGATTGCTAAAAAACTCAAAACCTTTTTCCATGAAATTCGTTTTAATAAACCCAAACCAAGTATGCCAAAGATTATCGTTGGCGGTAATATTAAAGATGACAATCTACTTAGTATATTGATAGAGGTGAGAATTGAAAGAATAATAGTTTTTTTAAGAGTTGGTTTTGGTTGAAAAATAATAATGAAATACCAAAAAACTAAAGCCATAGTAAATAATAAAAATGGTTCAATAGTATACATGGGCATCATTTTTTGAAATACTGGGAGAGAAAATATCCAAACAATACAAAAAAAGGCCAGGAATTTGTTGGTTGGATGAAGTTTAGCAATAATTTTAAACCATAGATATAATCCCACCATAGCCAATGAGGCACCTATATATGGCCAAAACTTGATTGAGTCAATAAAACTTAAATTAGTTATTTGACTAACCAGTCGAGCAAACAAACCACTTATTAAATAAAAAAATGGAGGATTATAAGCGGTAGCTGTTTCAGAGTAAGTAGGTAAGCGCCATTTAGAGATAAGAATATTAGTATATCTAGTATTCCAACCGAAAATATAACCTATCTCAGTGGGGTATTTATTAATGTTGTGGAATATAAATAAAACTCCGCCAAAAGTTAAAAATAACCAAACATATCTAAAATATTTTTTCATAGTAACTATTTTCTCTAAATTAAAAATATAAATCTAAATTATTTTTGTACCAAGAAATACTTTCTTTCAATCCTTGCTCCAAACTATATTCTGTCTTCCAATTTAAAAGTTTTTTAGCCTTATTTATATCAGATATCCAAAAATCCGTATCCCATTTTCTCGGTTTATAGGCGCCAATCTCAACTTTTACCTTATTGCCAACTAATTGAATAATTTTTTCAGCAGTTTCCTTAATTAAATATTGTTTACCTGAACCAATATTAATTATTTCACCTCCAAGGTTATTTCTTAATCCAGCTAACAAAAAAGCTTTTGTTAAATCTTTTGTATATAAAAAATCTCTCACTTGCTTGCCAGGCACAAGTTTAATTGCCTTCTTTTTTAAACAAGAGGTAATTATTGTAGAAATAAATCTGCTTGGTTCTTCCCAGTCGCCATAAACAGAAAATGGCCTTAAAGTTACAATTGGTTTATTAAATCCTTTACTAAATACCTGGCAAAAATGTGTTGCAGTTGCTTTACTTACAGCATAAAAAGAAGCTGGTTCCAATAAGTCGGTTTCTTTCATTGGCTTATTTTTATAGCCATACTCCGAAGACGTTCCAGTATTAACAAAACTTTGGTAATCTAAATTGTTTAAGGCTTTTAGTAAATTAACAGTACCTTGAATATTAGTTTTTATTATCTGATTAGTATCAGTTTGAAATGGATAGCAACCATAAGCCGCTAAATGAAAAATAATTTGTGGCTTAATTTTTTTTATAGCTTCTTCGACTTTATTCTTATTTTCCAAATCAACTTCATAAACTTTTACTTTATTAAAAATATCTGATAATCGCCACGGCTTAGTACTTGATCTTAAAAATAAATTAACTTTTGTTTGATAATTAATCAATTCTCTGACAAGATTAGCTCCTAAAAATCCGCCACCGCCAGTAACCAGAACTTTTTTATTTTTATAATCACTTAATTTCATTTTTACTACTAATAACTATTTCTATTATTATTTCCTCTTTTGACTAGACCAAATCTCCAAACATAATACATCCACCAGCCGACATTGACAGTGAAGTCTAGTCTAATTAAATGCTGTACTCCTCTTGAAATTAAATAAGCAGTTTTTATTAAAAAATAAAGAAGGGGATAAGATTTTTGTTTTTCCTGATAGCCTCGGATGGATTTTAACAATTTGTTAAAAATAAATTTTGGCGGCTTTAAAATTCCCAAAAGATAAAAAAGAATATTATTCATGCTTCTCTTAGTATCTAAATAAGAAGAATTTTTATGTCGAATATCAATTTCTGGATGATGTTTAAAATATTCCCATAATTTAGTTTTTGGAAATACACGAAGAGAAAATATTGTTAAAGTGTAAGGCCTTTCTAGGCTATAAATAAATTTAAGGCTATTAATAACATCTTTTTTAGTTTCGAGGGGATTATCATTAATAATGTCATAAGAAGGAGGAATCATTTTATATTTTTTAGTAGCCTTAGCAAGAATTTTAACCGATTCTTTAATTTTTAATAGAGGCGTTGGTCGATTATAAAAAGAAAGTATTTTTTCACTACCAGATTGGATTCCCATTCTTGTCCTATTCATACCTGCCTTGGCTAAAATATCAACTTTTTTCTTAGTAACAATATTTGGATGTAATCCAAATACAACAAAAGGTAGATTAATTCTTTTTTTGTATATTTTAGAAAATTTCTTTATCTTTTCAAATGGTATAGCAATAAAGTTATCGTCATAAAAAGCAATCGTAGCAATATAGGGATGCATCTTTAAAGCATTTTCAATTTCATCAATTAAGTGTTTTACTGGGGCATGTCTTATTTTTCGGTAGTTACCATCATAACTGATAAAAGCATCATTAGCACAGTAAGCACAGGAATAAGGACAACCTATAGACCAAACAGTTCGATAAGTTAGTCCATGATACTTGATATAATCAAATTTTGTAAAATTACGGAATTTTCTCTGACGTAAATCATAAATTTGACAATCAAGATTAATATATAAATAGGGAAATGAATTTAAAAGTTTAGAATTATTAAGGGAAAGATTTTTATTTTTTTTTATTCCTCTTTTTGTTTTAAACCACATACTTTGTGTTGATAAATAATTTTTTCCTTTACAAAAGGCTTTATAAAATTTTTTGAAAGGAACTTCACCTTCACCTGTACAGATTGCATCTACATATTTAATTGCCTCATTCGGATGGATTATCGGATGAACGCCTCCCCATAAAAGAAAAGTCTTGGGGTTTTCTTTTATAATAGCTTTAGCAATTTTTTCAACATAAGAAGCTGACTTTGTCATTGAAGAAAAGCAAACCAAGTCAGATTTGGCTAGATATTTTGCAACAATTTTAATGTTTTTGTTGTCAAAATCTATTTTTTTAGTTGGGAAAATATGTGACATTATTGAATATAAATTATCAACAGGAATAAAACAAATATCTGTCTCTGGATTTAATTTTTTAGCTAAAGCCGCAATTTTGCGAAAACCTAAAGCTGTAATGCCTGATTCAACAGAAACAAATTTTACCTTTAGTTTTTTTCTATAATTATCCAACTTCATTTTAATGTCTTCACCCATTGACTAAATTTATTTCCAAATTTCCACTCAAACATGTTTTTTAAAAACTCTAAAATTAGCCCAGGTTTAACAGTAGATTCTCCTCCTGCTCTATTAAAGTTTTTCATCGGGATACGTACAATCTTCCATTTTAAATGATTCGCTTTAATCATCAATTCTGTATCAATAAATGAATCTTTTGCCTGAATATCAAGCTTTTTCAAATTAGTTCTAACAAAACACGTCGGGCTGGCGTTTATATCTTTTGCTTTCAGAACAAACATTAAGTTAGCTAGTAAATTAAAATTTAAAGATATATTTTTCCTCAACACGCTTTCTCTATTTGCCCTAAATACTTTTATCAGGTCCACTCCAGGCTTTTGAATAGCTTTAATCACTTTTAGTAAAACTTTTTCGTCACATTGGCCATCAGCATCCATATAGCAGACATATTTACCTTTTGCTCGATTAAGACCATAAACTATTGCTTCTGCATAACCTGGTTTTGAGACTAATACTTTATTTCTTTTATTTTGACGTGCTAATTTTTTTAAAACCTGGAGGGTTTTATCTATCGATCCATTTTCTACCATTAATATTTCATAATCGATTTTTGCTTGTTTTAAAACCTTATTAATGTTTTTTACCACTAGCTCAATAATCTCATCATGATTTTGTATCGGAAGAACAAGTGAAAATTGATAATTCATAATCGTATTCTATACTATTAATTAGATTCATGCGATATAATTCAAGCTATGAAATCTAAAATTAGTCAACTTCAAAGTAAGGCTAATATTATTCGCCAAGAAGTTTTAAAAATATCCCATAAAGGTGATATTGGTCATATTGGCTCTGCTCTTTCTATAGTTGATATTTTAACTGTCTTATATTTCTCCATCGCCAAAGTTTATCCTCAGACACCAGATCATCCTGATCGTGACCGTATTATTTTAAGCAAAGGCCATGGCTGTGCCGCTCTTTATTCTATTCTTTATCGCCAAGGCTTTTTTTCTAAAAAATTTCTTTATACTTACCATAAAAATAATACTCAATTAGCCGCTCATCCTGAAATTCACGTTCCTGGTATTGATGCCAGTACTGGGTCATTAGGCCATGGTCTTTCTTTGGCTGCCGGTATGGCTTTAGCAGGAAAAATTAATAAAAAAAATTATAGAGTTTTTGCTGTTTTAAGTGATGGTGAATGTGATGAAGGTTCAACTTGGGAAGCAGCTTTAGTAACAGCTCATCAGAAATTAAATAATTTAACCGCCATTATTGACTACAATAAAATCCAAGCTTTTGGCAGAACTAATCAAGTTATTAATTTAGAGCCTTTTAAGCAAAAATGGCAGTCTTTTGGCTGGCAAACAATAGAAATTGACGGTCATAATCATAAGCAATTACAAACAGTTTTAAGTAAAAAATCAACTAATAAACCAACAATGATCATTGCTCATACAATTTTAGGAAAAGGCATTTCATTTATGGAAGATGATTTAGAATGGCATTACTGGAACCTCTCAGACAAGCAACTTAAGCAGGCATTAGCAGAATTAAAGAAAAATTTATGAGAATAGCTTTTATTAAAACTCTTGAAAAATTAGCAGAGAAAAATAAGTGCATATCTCTTTTAACAGGGGATTTAGGTTTTACTGTTTTTGAGAATTTTCAAAAAAAATTTCCCAATAGATTTTTTAATTTAGGTATAGCGGAATCAAATATGATGGCTATGGCCGCTGGAATGGCTCTATGCGATCAAATTCCTATTGTTTACTCTATTGCTACATTTGCCAGTCTGCGCCCTTATGAGTTTATTAGAAATGATATTTGTTATCAAAATGCCAATGTAAAAATTATTGCTGCTGGCGGCGGTTTTGGTTATGGCTTAGCCGGAATTTCTCACACTAATATTGAAGATCTAGCTATTATGCGTCTTTTACCCAATTTAATTATTCTTTGTCCGGCAGATCCTATTGAAACAGAAATTCTCACAAAACAAGCTATAAAACATAAAGGTCCGGTTTACTTGCGTTTAGGAAAAACAAATGAACCTAAACTTCATTTTTCTCAGCCAAATTTGAAAATTGGCGAAGGTTTTATTATGCAACAAGGTAAAAAAATAGCCATTTTTACTACTGGTGGAATTTTAGATAATGTTATTAAAGCCAGTAAAATTCTCAAAATAAAAAATATTATTCCTACGATTGTTAATTTTCATACAATCAAGCCACTTGATATAAATCTCATCAAAAAACTAAGCAAGCAACATGAATATATTTTTACTGTTGAAGAACATTCAATAATTGGTGGTTTGGGTAGTGCTGTTGCTGAAATTTTGTCAGAATCAGATATAAAAGTAGAATTTAAACGTTTAGGTATAGATAAAGCATACAGTAAAACTGCTGGCAATCAACAATTTCTAAGAAATCGTCATGGACTCTCACCTCAAAAAATTGCCACAACTATTAAAAAGGATTTAACTTAAACAAAACATGCAAAAACAATCCTGCGCTATTTGTAATAAAAAAACTCATAAAAAATTACTTTATAAACAAAATTTCGAACCTAGTCAGATTAATAAAAAAATATTTTCTGCCAGAAGATTACCTGATAGGCTTCATTACAAAATAGTTCAATGTCAAAATTGTAATTTAATTTTTGCTGACTCTATTCTTAAAACTAATCAATTAGCCAAACTATATAAAGAAAGTCTTCTTACTTATCAAAATCAAATTCAAGATTTATCTAAAACTTATGGGTATTATCTAAAAAAGCTAGAGAGATTTAAAGTCAAAAAAAATCGTCTTTTAGAAATTGGTTGCGGAAATGGATTTTTCCTTTTAGAAGCCAAGCGTCAGGGATACAAACAAATTTGGGGCGTAGAACCTAGTAAAGATGCTATTAGAAAAGCTCCAAAACAAGTAAAAAATAACATTAAAAATGATATGTTTTCAAAAAAATTGTTTAAAAAAAACTCTTTTGACGTAATTTGTTTTTTTCAAACCTTTGATCACATTTCTAATCCCAACCGGTTTTTAAAACACTGTTACTATTTATTAAAACCCAATGGATTAATCTTAGCTATTAATCATAATACTAATTCTTTACAATCAAGAATCTTAAAAAGCAAATCACCTATTATTGATATTGAGCACCCTTACTTATACTCACCCATCACCATGAAATTGATTTTTCAAAAAAACAATTTTCAAGTCTTAAAGCTTAACTCTATTTTTAATATTTACTCCCTTGATTATCTTTTGCATCTACTTCCTTTTCCTTTAAAATTTAAATCATTAATAATAAGTTTTATCAAAAGTTCTGATCTAAAAAAAATAAAACTTAAGCTTAGGCTTGGTAATTTAATGATAATAGCTCGAAAAATTAGTTAACTAATTAAATCCCTTTGGATCACAGAATCGGTCTTTTAGTTTCAAAATAAGCTGAAGATTCTATCAGTTAATGACACTTAATTGAAGCACTTGACTTATTTAAAATTTCCAAGGCTTTGGGATAATCGTTTTTCCTTGGTAGCTCTAATGAATATCGCTTCAATATGGATATCATTATATAATCAACTTAACTTATCTACGATGAAAAAAATTTTAAATTTTCTACTTATTATAGTTTTATTAAAAGGTATAGTTTGGTCTTTTTTAATTCCTCTTTGGCATTTTCCAGACGAGCAAGCTCATTTTGGACACATTGCTTATATAGTTGAAAGTCCTATTAAAAATCTAGGGAAAGTTAAAGATTTAACTGAGGAAATTGCCATTTCTGAAGAAATGCTTGGGACTTTTAGAGACGAGCATGGGAATAATCGCTTTACTTATCATCCAGATTACAATCTTGAATACACTGGAACTCTTACTGGTAAATACGAATCAGAAATCAAATCCTTGTCAATTTCAACCAGAAATAACTTTGTTGCTAAAGAATCAGCCTATTATCCTCATTTTTTCTATAGCATATCAAGCTGGATTTATAAAGCTTTTTATAACTCGAATCTTTTTATAAGAGTATTTACTATTAGACTATTTTGGCTGTTTCTTTATCTAATTACTGTTTATTTAACTTTTTTAATAACAGAGTTAATTTTTTCTGAAAAATCATTACTGCCTTTGGTTACTACTATTATGGTTGGATTTCATCCAATGTTTAATTTTGTTTCAAGCGGTATTACCAGTGATAATCTTCACAATTTTCTATTCTCTGCCATGATTTATTTTTCCTTAAAGCTTTTACTTAAGCCAAATTTAACTACCTGGCTAGGACTATTAATAGTATTGGGTTTAGGTTTAGTTAATAAACAGCAATTTTTTATTGCCTTTGCAGTTATCTTTCCTGTTTTTTTTATTATTTTACTTCGATACCCTAAAAAAATCATACAATATCTAATTTACCTCCCTCTTTTTTTGGTGATGGCTTTTATTTTTGATTTTGAATATACAAAAGATTTAATGAAAATTTTCTTTCAGGGAAAATTGCCATATTCTACTCTAATTCAATCATCTAAGCAGGTTTTATTGCCTGACTATTCTCTTATTAACCATTTTATTTGGAGTATTAAACATACTGTTAGAGAAGTTATTCCTTGGTACTGGGGAGTATTTAAGTGGTTGGGAGTTGTTTTGCCTCGTTGGGTTAATAAAGTCCTTAATCGTTTAGTTTTAGTTGCAGCCATAGGAATAATAGTAAAATTTATTAAAATTATAAAAAGTCGTCAAATATTCAAATATCAAGGATTAATTTTTATAACCTACACAGCCTTCATTTATTTTTTTGCTTTACTTTTTTGGGACTGGGGATTTTTTAGAAATAATAATTTTTCTTTCGGAATTCAAGGTCGCTATTATTTTCCAGTTATTATTCCTCACATGATTTTATTAAGTCTTGGCGTAAAAGAAATTTTTGGTCTTTTTGGGAAAATGGCGGCCAAACTATCTTTAATTGCTCTTTCACTCTGGTTTATTTTTCTAAATTTTATTGCCCTTTATATTGCTATTAATTCCTATTATGATTTATCAAGTCTTGATATTTTTCTTACTCAAGCTAGTCAATATAAACCTTTTTTTGCTAAAGGTTGGTGGTTAATAATAATATTAGCTTTATACATTCTTTTTCTTTTTATATTTTTATACAAGATGACCAAGCAAATTCTCTTAGTTAGAAAAAATGATCAAAAATAAAGCTTTAACTATTCTTTTAATTTTAACTTTTATCAAAGGCATTATTTGGATGCTCGCCACTCCTATATTTCAGGTTCCTGATGAGCCTAGTCATTTTTCTCTTGTGCAAATTTTTAGTGAAGCTCGTCGTCGACCAAATCCTAGAAAAGGATATATAACACCATTAGAGATTTTAAAAGTTTCAGAGATTGTTAATTTTAATTGGGAAATTACTCATCCAGTTTGGCGAAATTATCAGTCAAATTGGAGAGAATCTATTAAAAAAATTCCAGAAAACAACAAGTCTGATTTTCAGCAAAATAAATATCAAACTTCTAATAAGAGACCACCATTATATTATTGGCTTGCCACCCCTTTTTATTTAACTGTTTTTCAAAAACCATTTCTAATTAGATTTTTCAGTGTCAGGTCATTTTCGGTTTTTATTCATATAGTTACTGTTTATATAACTTTTCTTTTAGCTCAGTTATTTTTAAAAGAAAAACTTTTATCTATTACCACAGCTTTTTTAGTTGCTTTCCAGCCCATGCTTAGTTTTCTTAGTATTGGTGTTCACTATGACCCTTTAACTATTTTAGTTTCCACACTATTTTTATATAAATCATTAGTTTTTTTAAAGTCTAAAAAGAAAAAACATCTTCGTCAGGTTTTTTTAATTGCCTTATTGGGAGTATTTATCAATCCAAACCTAATATGTTTAATATTAATCTCTCTTTTTCTTTTACCTAAAAAGAAATTAAAATTTTTCATTCCTCTTGGCTTTTTATTTCTAATTCTTTTTCTTTTTATACCAAGATTTATGTATATAGCTATTTTGAAATACCAGTTTTTAGACCCTTTTTTGTACTTGATCAATCTTAATGAATATGGTGATAATATTCATTTCTTTTATCAGTCTTTAATTTCTAGGCAAATATTTGACCAATTTAAGAATTATTTAATCTCTAATTTTAATACGCATTTAGCTCAGGCATTTCCTTGGTATTGGGGTGTATTTGGTTGGCTGGAAAAAACCATGCCACTCATTGTTTATAGAGTAATAAAAATAATTACTCTAATCAGTTTTATTGGCTGGATAAAATTGATCATTTCACAATTCATTAAACGAACTATTTCTGTTACAAAATTGAAAAGTTCAGGATTTTTAATAATTGCAATAATTATTAATCTAGCAATAGTAGTTTTAAATGATTTTAAAACCTTTGCAATCGCTGGTGCTAATTTTGGCATCCAAGGTCGTTATTTTCTTCCAATGATTGCCGCACATATGATTTTACTGATTTTTGGACTAGTTCAATTAATTCCCAAAAAACATCAATCAGCTCTGGCAAAATTGCTTATAATCAGCAGTGTAGTTTTAAATTTCATAGGTTTATTTAGTCTCTATCAATATTTTGGCTGGGTTTGGTCATGAAAAAACATTTTTTTTTCTTACTCTTTCTTATTTTCTTAGGCCTTTTTGCCATGAAAACCTTAAAAGGACCCAATTTTTTTGATGGTCACGATTCTCAAGCTCATATAGTCAGGCTTTATCAGTATAATTTGGCCTTAAAAGATGGACAATTTCCGCCTCGCTGGGCTGGGGGATTACTAGCAGGAAGAGGCTATCCTGTTTTTACTTTTGCCTATCAATTACCCTATGCTATTGCTGAAAGCTTCTATCAACTCGGTCTGAATTTAGCTCAATCTTTAAAACTGACTTTTGTTCTTAGCTATCTTTTCAGTTCAATTTTTATGTATTTTTTTGCTTCTAAGTATTGGAAATCTCGCTGGGCAGGATTTTTATCAGCTATTTTATGGTCTTGGGCACCGCCAATTTTTGAAAAAATATTTATTGCTGGAGCATTAGGAGCGGTCACTTCTTTTACTTTTATCCCTTTAACTTTTTTATGTCTTTATAATCTCATTCAAAAACCCAATTTTAAAAATTCTTTATTTTTATCTTTTAGTACTGCTTTTTGGTGTTTATCTCATTTGCTGACACCAATTATCTTCAGTCCAGTCTTAATTATTTTTCTTATTTTGCAATTAAAACAAGCTAAAAATCCTAAAAAAGCATTCAAATTTCTTATAATCAGTGGATTACTTGCTTTTGGTCTTGTTTCTTGGTTCATTATCCCTATTATTTTTGAAATGAAATTCACTCATTTTAAAAATTTTGTCCAGCATGCTTATCAAAATGATTTTGTTTCTTTAAAAAGACTTTTATATTCCAAGTGGGGAACTCATCCTCCAGGTTTTGGAGATAATTCTGTTTCTCAGCAAGTAGGAGCAGCTCAATGGTTGACAATTGGTTTGACAGGACTATTCTGGTTAAAATCTAAAAAAAATATTTTAAAAAACAAGCTAACTCCTTTTTTAATAACTTTTCCTTTAAGTATTTTTCTAATGCTTAAGATATCTATATTTATTTGGGATTTACTTATACCTCTACAAAATATTGGTACTCCCTGGAGATTTTTATCATTAGCTGTTTTTACTGCCGCTGTTTCTGCTGGTTATTTAATCAAAAAAATAAAAAACAAATACCTGCTAATTACTGTTTATTTATTATTACTGGGATTGACCTTTTATGGCAACCGCAATCATCTGCGTATCAACGAAGTTCGTATTTATGATCAAAAATTCTTTGATAATTATAAAGGGGTCGCCACTGGTTGGAATGAACATTTACCTATCTGGATTAAAAAAATGCCCAAAGATTTTCCCAAAGAAAAAGTTGAAGTCATTGATGAGAATTGTCATATTAATAATTTAATCAATAAAAGCAATTTGCAATCATTTACTGCCGATTGTGATAAGTCATCAATAATTCAAATTAATACTGCTTATTATCCTGGCTGGAAGATTGTTGTTAACAATAAAAATATCACCAGTCAAGCTAAACAAAACCTTTCTCAATCTAACGGCATGATTCAGTTTTCTCTCAATCCTGGTCAGCACCAAGTTATCGCTCAATTTCAAGATACCTCTCTGCGTCAAATCAGCAAATTCGTCTCTTTTTTTACCCTTAGTTTGATTTTATTTCTTTGCTTTAAGTCTTATTTATAATATTCTTTCACCTGGAATAGAAAATAAAGACCAATTACTGCTCCAATCAAACCACCTACAACATTGTAGTTTAAAAGAGAATAAACCACATTAACCAGCACAGAGTAGTAAAGTAATCTCCAGGCTCCTTTACTTCGGGAAAACAATCCTGGTAAAGCCAAAATACGCATCAATAAAGTTACTCCTAAAAAGACCAATGACAAGTAATACAAAGTTCCGAATCTGGCTCCTCCCAAATATGCAAATGATTTTACATAAGTTCCAATTCCCAGAACTGCCAACATAGCTGGTAGGGCGATAACTATCAACACGATATTAAGCCAGGGGGCTAGACTAACAGTTAGATCTTTAATATTTTTTGGTAAAGCCGGTGCCTTTTGCTTGAGATATAAATCTAGGATATTCTCTAGCTGGGCTGAGCTTTTTTTAGTGGCAGGCATATTTGCTCCTTTTTAATTTAATAATCTGCTTTATTTAACTATATTATTTTCTGCAACAGTTCACAAGCTTTTTATAAATCTAACGAGAATATTTTTTACTTTTTCTGCATTTTCTTCCATTCTTTTAAGAACTAATTCAAACGACACTGTTTCTTCATTTTCTTTCCAACAATCATAATCAGTCACCATGGCTATTGACTGATAGGGGATCCCCAACTCATTAGCCAATATCACTTCAGGTACTGTCGACATATTAATCAAATCAGCTCCCAACTTACGAAACATAAATGATTCTGCTTTAGTTGAAAATCTTGGACCTTCAATAGTTATCATTGTTCCTTTAGTATGATATTTAAATTTCAACTTACTGGCAATTTTGATCAATCTTTGCCTTAACTCTTTGTCAAAAGGTTCCGCCATAGACGTATGAACTACTTTATTTTCAAAAAAAGTTAAATTCCTATGTTTAGTAAAATCAATAAATTGATCGATAAAGACTAAATCTCCAGGCTTCATTTTTTCTGTCAAAGAACCACAAGCTGTTGTTGCTAAGATAGCTTCACAACCTTCTTGTTTTAAGGCCCAAATATTAGCTCTAAAAGGAACTTGTGTTGGTGCCACAGTATGTTTCCGCCCATGTCTGGCTAAAATCACTACCTTACAGCCATTCAACTTTCCTATAGTTAGCTTATCAGCTGGCTTGCCAAATTTAGTCTTCACCTCTTTTCTCCTTATATTCTCTAAAATTTGTGGATTATTAAGTCCACTGCCTCCAATAATTCCAATAGTCATTTTTTTTCTATTACGATTCATAGCTGATTAAATAGTGTAATTTATATTTCCCAAACTTCTTACTTCCTCCTAAAAAAGGCAGATCAATAATAAAAGCAATTCCTGAAATCTTTCCCCTTAGTTTCTTAACTAGTTTTACTGTTGCTTCCATTGTTCCCCCAGTAGCTATTAAATCATCAACAATTAGCACTCTTTCTCCTGGCTTAATTGTATCTTTATGCATTGTTAAAGTATCTGGCCCATACTCTTTTTGATAACTGGCTTTAACAGTTTTATATGGCAACTTGCCTTTCTTTCTTACTAAACAAACTCCAGTTTTAAGTTTGTAAGCTATAGGTGTTGCTAATAAAAATCCTCGGGCATCAATAGATACAATTTTATCTATTTTTTCTTTTAAAAAAGGTTTGGCTAATTTATCTATTACATACTTTAAGGTTTTTTTATTTTCTAAAAGAGTAGTGATATCTTTAAAGTTAACTCCCTTAATTGGCCAATCTGGAATTTCTCTGATATATTTTTTTAAATCCATTCTATTTTCTGTAATAATTCACAAGCTTTTCAACAGCTTTAATCACATCATTAATATCTTTTTCAGACATATGCGGATAAAAAGGAAGCGATATTGTTCTTTCTCCAATCCATTCCGCCTTAGGAAAGTCTCCTTTTTTAAATCCAAAAGTTTCTCGATAATATTTATGCAAATGTAAAGCAGTAAAATGAACGCCAGCTCCTATATTTTCCGCTTTTAAAGCATCAATAAATTGATTTCTGCTGATTTTTAATTTTTCCAGCTCTAAATTAATTGTGTATAAATGGCGGGCATGGATAATGTCTTTTCCATCATCAGCTGACGCTATTATTCCGGAAATTTGTTTAAAAGCTCGACTATACATTTGCCAATATTTATCTCTTATTTTTGAATTAGCCCCAGCTCTTTTCAATTGATGAATTCCTAAAGAGGCTTGAAGGTCAATCATATTATATTTATAACCCGGATAAACTCCTTCATATGGTTTATAGCCTTCATTTGAATATCTTTTCCAGGCATCAGCTGACATTCCATGCAAACGTCTTATTTTGGCTGTTTCTGCCCATTTTTTATTATCAGTGACCAACATTCCTCCTTCACCTGTAGCTATATTTTTAGTTACATAAAATGAAAAAGCAGTTATATCAGAAATAGAGCCAATTTTCTTTCCTTTATACCAAGCCTCAGTTGAATGAGCCGCATCTTCTATTATTTTAAGATTATATTTTTTCCCCAAAGCAGTAATTTCATCCATTTTGCATGGCCTACCATAAAGATGAACAGGAATTATCGCTTTAGTTTTTTCATTTATTTTCTTTTCAATTTCTTTAGGGTCAATATTGCCGGTTTTTTTATCAACATCAGCAAAAATAGGTTTTGCTCCTGAATGAATAATTACATTAGCTGTAGATACAAAGGTTAAAGGAGTAGTAATTACTTCATCTCCAGATTTTATACCTAAAACATTTAAGCCTAAATGCATTGCCGCAGTAGCTGAATTAACCGCCACAGCATATTTGCTATGACAATATTTAGAAAATTCTTTTTCAAACTGCAGCACCTTTGGTCCAGTACCCCACCAGCCTGATCGTAGTGTTTCCAGCATCTCTTTTATTTCTTCCTGAAAAAATCTTGGGACACCAAAAATTAAGAACTTTTCTCTTATGGGCTTTCCGCCTTCACCAGCAGGTTTATTAGAGGTCATAATATTATTATATGTTAAGATAAGGGGTATGGACAAATATGATATTAGTTTAGTTTTACCTTGCTATAACGAAGCTGAGATTTTCATAGATTCAGTTAAAAGAATTATCAATGTTTTAAACAAAACTGACTATACTTGGGAAATAATTTTTGTTGAAGATAAATCTACAGATAATACTCTTCAGTTAATTAAAAAAACTATTAAAAAATATCCACGTTATAATCTTTCAGCTATTTTTCACCAGCAGAATCAAGGTAGGGGTAAAGCTGTTATTAATGGTTTTAAAAAAGCTCAAGGTAAAATTGTCGGTTTTATTGATATCGATTTAGAAGTAGGAGAATGGTATCTACCTAAGTTTATTACCGCTGTTGGAAAAAATAGCGACGTTGCTATTGCTTGGCGCGTATATGACTTTAGTTTAAAATATTTGTTTCGTTGGTTATCTAGCAAAGGTTATGTTTGGCTAAGAAAGATATTTTTAGAGTTACCGTATCATGATACTGAGGCAGGATATAAATTTTTTAATAAGAGAAAACTACTGCCTTTATTAAAAAAAGCTCAATTTTCTGACTGGTTTTTTGACACAGAAATAATGGCATTGTGTCATCAAGCTAAATTAAAAGTAGTTGAAATTCCTACAGCTTTTGTTCGTCGTTCAGACAAAACCTCTACAGTTAAATTAATTCCTGATACTATTAAATACTTAAAAAACTTAATTTCTTTTTCATTAAAATTTAAATAATATGCACAAAGCTTTTAAAGAAATCGGCTTCATCAGATTAATAAAATATTTTATTTTCGGTCTCTGGGAATTAATTTTCCGAATTTTACCTTATTCTCCTCTTCGGATTTTTTGGCTTAGATTAGGTGGAGCCAACATTGGTAAAAATTGCGTTATTGAAAGAATTAAGTTTTTTAATCTTGATAGAACTGGCTTAAAAGGATTAATAATAGGTGATGATTGTTATTTGGGCATTGATGTTTTATTAGATTTAGCTGATAAAATTACTTTAAACAATCAGGTAACTATTTCTCCCAGAAGCATTATTTTGACTCATTTTTCTGTTGGTTTTAATAACCATCCGCTTTTAAAATATTACTCTAAGAAAGTTCAGCCTGTTATTTTTCAGTCAGGTTCTGCCTTAGGTGTTGCCAGCATTATTCTTCCTGGGATTACTATTAGCAAAAACTCTTTAGTCGCTGCTGGCGCTGTAGTCAGAAAATCAGTTCCTGCTAATAAAATGGTTGCTGGCGTACCTGCTGAAATCAAAAAATCTCTTCATGAAAAAAAATCATAAACTGATTCTTTTACTTATCTTATTTATCGCTTTATCCTTACGCTTATTTAAATTAAATCAGCTTTTCTATTTTTCCATGGATGAGGCCTTAATAGCCTTCAGAGCCTTAGGCTTATTTAAATATAAAAGACCGTTTTTAATTGGCGGCATCAGTCCTTTACAGGTTCATCTGCCTCCACATTTTTATTATCTGGCATCAATTTTTTTAGCTGTGTTTAACTTTAATCCGCTTGGATGGGGAATTTGGGGAGCCCTGCTTGGAGGACTAACTATAACTAGTCTATATTTTTTTGTTCGTAAAATCTCCAACCAAAAAACAGCCATTATTTCCAGCTTGCTCTATTCAATTTCTTTTACTGCTGTGTTTTTTGATCGTCACTTTTGGCCTTTATCATTTAATCCTTTATTAACTATCATAATCCTATTTCTCTTGACTAAATTAAACAAAAAAACAATCAAGTACTACTTTCTTTTATTTTTCTGTTTAGCCTTTATTATTACCGCTGATCCTTCAAATATTCCTTTAATTTTAACAAGTTTATTTTTCTTAATTAAAAATTTAAAAAAAATAAAATTAAAACTTGCAGCAATTTCATTTTCAGTAGTTGGATTAATATTTTTAACTCCATTATTATTATTTGATCTTCGTCATAATTGGCAAAACATTAAAGGTATCAAAAGGCTTTTTAATACAGCTACAATTAGTCATTTTTCTTTACAAAAATTTATTGATTTTTTATTACTTGTTCCTCGTGCCATGGCTAGATTTTTTTATTCTCCTCAAACAGATATTTTTCAACTTCATTCTTATTGCATTCCTTTTGCTTCAGCTCGTCAGTACAATTTGCCAATAATTTTAATTACTGTATCTATAGCTATATCAATCTGGTTTTTATTTTCAGCTAAAAAACTAATAGAGAAAACAATTTCTTATTTAATCCTTTTTTATATCTTTGGCATTACCTTATTTGGCGCTTTAGGCTTTTCTATTTTCGATCATTATTTAACCGGACTTCTTCCGATTTTTGCCTTTATTTTTGCTAAATTATTAACAAAACTTCCAAAATCAATTAGCATAATATTTTTAACTATTTTTATTTCTATAAACTTATATCAAATTTCTCAAGCTAAAAATCCATATGGATTAAAATATAAGCAAGAATTAGTTACTTGGGCGAATAAAAATCTTAAAAATCAAGAATTCAGCCTAGAATCTGTTAGTAAATGTCATAAAGAAAATGGTTTGCGCTATCTTTTTGAACTAACAGATAATCCTCCAAAACAAAGCTTTATGGATCCAAATTTTGCTTGGCTTTATAGTCAATCTCCGTCAGAAAAGATGTCTAATAAAATACTATTAGTTACAGATAAACCATTGAAATCATCTTTAACAGTTTTGAATCAAAAGAAATTTGGAGCTATGAATGCCTATATTTTAGAAAATACGGAAAATTAACAAAGTCTTTTTTTCATTCCCCAAACATACCAATAAATATATCTAGGCATCCAAGCTAAAAGCTTAAATCTTGATTCTCCAGCAGTTCGATCTTTCCAAACTGTAGGCACTTCTGTTATCTTAAATCCTTTTGCATGTGCTTTAATTGCAATTTCCATTGATATTTCAAAACCCCCCTCTGATTCAATATTAATAGAATTCAGAACTTCTTTTTTATACATTTTAAAAGCATTAGTAATATCTTTAGTTGGAATTCCCAATAACATTGGCGTCAATAAACCTGACAACTTTGACAAAAAAGATTTTATAAAAGCACCACCAATTTTCTTCCCTCCTCTAGAGTAGCGAGAACCGCAAATCAAATCATATCCTTGTTGTAATTTTCTATACATAGTATTGATTGTTTTAGGATTATCAGCTAAATCTGCCATGGTCACTACTACAGCTCCATTTTTTACAAAATCAAAACCTGTTTTAATAGCATTAACCACTCCTCGGCAGCTACCCTTTTTATTTTTAATCAACCTAATATTTTTATATTTTTTCCCCAATTTCTTTACCACAGATACAGTATTATCTTCATCAAAATCATAAACAATAATTAATTGATGAGGAATTTTTACTTCTTTCCGGATTTTTTCAATTAGTTTTTTAATATTTCCAGCTTCATTATAAACAGGAACAATTATTGACAACTTCATTTATTTTAATTATTTAAAGCATTAACATTAAAAATAATCTTATTGGTTTTAAAAATATTCCAAACATCACAAATTAAACAATTTTTTTTAACCAGTTTTTTAATTTTACTGATTTTAAGATTTTTTAAATAATAATCATGTTGAGTGGCAATAAAAACTAAACTGGCATTTTTCAAGATTTTATTTAAATCTCCATCATATTTTTTAATTAAAGGATCATGAATAACAACTTCAGCCCCTTCTCTTTCTAAAGCTTTTTTAACTTTAAATGATAAGGATTCTCTAATATCATCAATATTGGCCTTAAAAGCTGCTCCTAAAATAACTGCTTTTTTGTCAGTTAATTTGACTCTTTTTTTGACTCTATTAATTAAAAAAAGAGGCACTGCTTCATTTATTTTCCATGAGGTAGAAATAAGGTCAGTATAGGGAATATCATCTATTAAAAAAAAGCCGTCTTTAAATAAGCAAGCTCCGCCGGTAAGTCCGGGTAATGCCAAGCCTCCTCTTTTATAATCTTTATTTACAAGATCAGCAATTTCATAAATATCCCTATTATATTTCTCAGCTAAAATCATAAATTCATTAGCAATAGCAAAAGAAATATAGCGATACATATTAGTAAATAATTTAGCTAATTCTGCTGAAGTTGCATCAGTCAGCCAATATTTAATTTTTAACACTTTAAAAAGCTCAGCTGCTTTTTTAGCGCTTTTTTTATCTATTCCGCCGATTATCTGGGGAATTTCATACAATTCTTTAATAGCATTTCCTTCAGAAATTCTTTCCGGACAAAAAGCCAAAAAGAAATTTTTTCCTAATTTTATTCTTTTTATTTTACTCAAAGCATGAGCCACATACTCTGTTGTTTTTGGTGAAACAGTACTTCTCAAGATTAAGATTTGATTAGGTTTTAGATAAGGGGAAATTGATTTTAAAGCAGCATTTATTTGCACTAAAGACGGATTCATGTTTTCATCAACAGGAGTGCCTAAAGTTAAAACAATATATTCACATTTGCTAATTACAGAAACATCTGTAGTAGGTATAAAATTTTTATTTACATACTTTTTTAACAATTTTTCTCCACCTTTTTCTAAAAAAGGCATTTTCTTTTTTTTTAAACAAGAAATAAGCTTTTTGTCTACATCAATACCAAATATCTTACATCCTTCTTTAGCAAAAACTAAAGCTAAGGGCAAACCAACTCTTCCTATTCCTACAATTGCTACAGTTTTTTGCTTCATATTTCTTTTTTCAGCCAATTAATAACCTCCATTAATCCATCTTCAAGTTTAATTTTTGCCTCCCAATCTAAAAGTTTTTTCATTTTAGTTGCATCTGGAATTCTTCTTTTAATATCATGAATAAAACCAGATACATATTTTGCTTTAAATTTTTCTTTTTTATTACAAAGTTTCCATAAAAGTTTTGCTAAATCAATAATTTTCATTTCCCTGGTAGAGGCAATATTAAAATCTTCATTTTCTGCTTTTTTAGATTCCATTACTGTGATAATACCGTCAGCTAAATCTCTAACATGAGTGAAGCTTCTGGTTTGTTGCCCATCTCCTAATATTTCCACAGGATATTGATTTTTAAGGATTTTTTTAATTAAATCAGGAATAGCATGAGCATAACCAACTTCTTCTCCGGGAAATTCATTAATCCCATAAGCATTAAAAGGTCTGCAAATACTGTAAGCTAATTTGTATTCATCCCAGAAAGCCTGACAGTACCATTCTCCGGAAAGCTTAGAAAATCCATAGGCGCTTACAGGGGGAGGAATTTTTTTTATATCGCTTTCTTTAGATGGAAAACTTTTAGTAGATTCAAAAACCATTGATGAAGAAATACAGACAATTCGCTTAATTTTATTTTTCACAGCAGCTTCAAAAGTAGCAGAATAAATTTTATTATTTTCAGACAAAATAGTAGCAGGGTATTTATGAAAATAGCCAATGCCTCCAATTTTTGCCGCCAAATTAATACAAATATCTACACCTTTAAAAGCCTTATCGGCTGCTTTTTTATTAGTTAAATCTAATTGTAGAAATTCATAGCCTTTCTTAATAGCAGATTCAGGCTTGCTTAAATCATCAACTACTCTGACCTTATAATTTTTCTCTAAAAGCTGTTTAACCACTTCACTGCCGATAAATCCACATCCGCCAGTAACTAAAACATTTTTCATATTTACAGTATTTTACCAATATATCCTGATCAATAATAGATCTAATAAAGATCTAAAGACATCTTTTATTAAAGACACTTTAGTTTTTTCATCATTTTTCCAAATCACCGGCATTTCTTTAACTTTATAGCCTTTTTTAAAAGCCAAATATATAATTTCTGCATCATAACCCCAACGTTTAATTTTTGAGAGTTCAAACAATTTTTTACCAGCATTTTTTTTAAATAATTTAAAACCGCAGGTAAAATCAGAAATATTTAATCCTAACCATAAATTGCTTAGGTTAGTAAATCTTGTTCCCAGCCATTCTCTTAAAAATTTTTGATGTTTAATAATTTTAGCTTTTTTTACTTTCCTTGATCCTATAACTATATCTGCTCCTTTTTTAATCAATGGATAAAAAAATTTCAATTCTTCCATTGACACAGAAAAATCAATATCAGTTATCAATATGAATGATTTACTAGCTTTTTCCACTCCTTGTTTTAAAGCAAAGCCCTTACCTTGGTTTTTTTCATAAGAGACTAATTTCATTCGAAAGAGATTTTTAATAGAATTTTTAATTATTTTTTCAGTTTTATCAGTTGAACCATCATTAATAAATATAAACTCCCAGTTTTTATGTTCCTTATAAAACTTTAAACAAATTCTCAATCCTTTTTCCCAGCGTTTTTCTTCATTATAAACAGGAATAACAACTGAAAGTTCTCTAGGAAAATTATTAATATTTTTAATTACTTTTTTCTTATTACGCATATTAGAGACAAACCAAGGGGCAGGCTAGTAAATAATAATAACATTCTTTCAATTTTATTTAAAAAATTTAAAATAGGTACTGATATAAAAGATAACGGAGTAGTTTGAAAATCAGAAATTTGAGTTTTGTTAAATAGTTTTTTAATTAAACGTACTAAAACTGAAGGAATCAAAATAAACATAGAAAAATAACTTAAAAATTCAATTTTAAACTCATTAGTTTTTATTATTTTTCTTAAAGAATTTTTACTATAGCGTCTTCTGTGTCCAAGCATTTTATCCCAATAATCAAATAATCGTTGATAAACTGGCACAGTTATGATTATTAATCCATTTTGTTCTAGCACTCGATTCATTTCTTTCACGCAATTTTTATCTTTATCTAAATGTTCTAATACATCTAGAGCTAATATTAAATCAAAAGAATTTTTTTTAAAAGGCAATTTTTTTTCTATATCAGCTAATTTTAATTTGATTCCTCTTTTTTTACTCCATTTGATTGCTTCTTGTTCTCGATCAATTCCTGACACTTCCCACCCTTTAGCTTTTAGATCACTTAACATTTTACCGGTTCCTGCTCCAATGTCTAAAACTCGTCCTTTATTAGCATATTTATAAACAAATTGATGGATTACAGCTTGTTTATGCTTATGCCACCAATGATTATTTTCTATCTCAAATAGCTCTTGATATAAATCTTTTCTCATCTTTTTATAGTATCATTAAACCATGTTAATTTATTCATTAATTCTTGTTTTTGTTTACACTCGATTAACTAATTTAATGGATTTTCCTCCATTTCTAGATGAAACTATATATATTCGCTGGCTGGAAACTATTAAAAATACCAATTTTTGGTTTTTACCCCTTCGGGAATTTGGTTGGGCTCCTTTAACTACTTGGATTTCTGCAATTATTAATATTTTTATTAAAGAAAATCTTTTAAGTCTTAGATTATCAGCCGGTTTTTTTGGCTTCTTGTCATTAATTATTGCTTATAAGCTGGCAAAATTGCTATTTAAGCAATCTTCAGTTGTTTTTTTTACTTCAGTATTAATAATTATTTCTCCTATTGTTTTCATTCATGACAGACTAGGCTTAAGAGGGGATTCCGCTGTTACTTTTTCAGCCTTGCTTTTGCTTTATGGATTAACTAAACGTTTAATTAACAAAAAATCTTCAGCTTCATACATAATCGGTTTTGCTATTGCCTTAGGCTTATTAATTAAATCCACTGCCTGGATATTTCCTCTTATTGTTGTTTTAGCTTATCTTGTTTTTAAACCTAAATTAATAAAATCTGATTTTTTTGCCGGTTTATTGTCAACTTCCAGTCTTTTTTTCTATTTTTTAACCAATTCCTTGTCAGCTTTTTTAAATAAAACTAATGTTTTTCTGGTTTCTTCTGATCAGCCAGTCAGTTTGTTTAAAAGCAATTTGATTCAACTTTTCCAATGGAGTTATCAATATCTTTCTTGGCCGGTTTTGATTATGATTCTTTTTGGCACAATTATTTGTTATAAAAAATACAGAAAAATCTGGCTTTTGTTAACCATTAGTATAGTTCCTGTAATTATTTTTGATCTTTTCTTTGCCAAAATATTTTTCCCAAGATATTTACTATTTATCACTGTTTTTTCTTTTTTCTTTGCTGGTTTTGGAATATCTTTTATCTGGAAGAAACTCCCCATTTATCTTAAGCCACTTTTATTGTTAATAGTTTTTCTTCCTAATTTATTAACAGATATAGCTATTATTAAAGATATTAGAACAGCTAAATTGCCGGAAATAGAACGCTGGCAGTATGTTACTGGCTGGCCTTCTGGCTACAATCTTCAGGATTTAACTGATTACTTAAAATCTAATCCTCCGGATATTTTAATTACGGAAACCAATGATTTAATCAGAAGCGGTGTTCCTTATCTTTGGCCTGAACATTCCATGAGAATTATTTTTATGAATGACAATTTAGAGTTAGCAGAATCATTACCAGCAGACAAACTCATTTTTCTTACTTTAAATACATCTGAACAATTATCCTCTCAGTTTAAGGGTGAATTAATCAAACAATTTCCTCGACCTGAAAACAAAACATCAATTAAATTGTATAAAATACAAACAATTGAATAATTATGTCAACAAATAAAGTAGTTAAGCATTATGATAAAGAATGGAAAGATAGACTTAAAAAGTCAAAAAATGAAAAATTTAACCACTATGAAAGAAACTGGGTACTGCCTCAACTGTTTAAAAACAATGAGAGAGTCTTAGATCTTGCAAGCGGAAACTCAATTGTTGGGAACTATCTTAAGAAAGAATATTCATGTCAAGTTACAGCATTAGATTTTTCAAAAAAAGCTATAAAAGCAGCAAAAGAGAAAGGAATAAGGGGTATGATTGGCTCTGTAGAAGAAAAATTACCATTTAAATCTAATAGTTTTGATATGGTTTTTTGGGGAGATAATATAGAACATATTTGGGCTCCAGATGAAACTCTAAAAGAAATTCATCGTATACTAAAATTAAAAGGAAGAGTAATCATTTCAACTCCTAATCAAGGATACTGGAGATATCGATTATATATGTTTTTTAACGGTGCCATCCCCAAAACAGAAGGAGCACCAAATAAGCCATGGCGTTTTACTCATATAAGATTTTTCAATAGAAAAATCTTAAAAAAACTACTAGCTCAAGAAGGATTTAAAGAGAGAAAATTTTTAGGAGTATCACGAAGAAGAATTGATAAACCTTTTGTAGAAAAATTACCAGAATTATTTGGTATGATTATGGTTGTTGAAGCAGAAAAAAAATGATTACTACTCACACAATTGCTAAAAACGAAGAAAAATGGATTAAGCCAGCCATATTATCTGTAATTAATAATAAAAAAATTCAGACAATGCTTGTCTGGGATACAGGCTCAACTGATAAAACTGTAGAAATTATTAAATCTATCAACTCTCCGAAAATCAAATTTAAACAACTAGGAGCAGTTAGCAGTCAACAGCTAATTAATCTAAGAAATCAGCAGATTAAACAAACAAAAACTCCTTGGTTTTTAATTCTAGATGGCGATGAAATTTGGCCTGAGAAAAATCTAGTTCAATTAATTAAAACAATGAAAAATACTAAACCTCAAACAATTGCTTTAGTTAATAAAACCCGCAATTGTATTGGCGATATTTATCACTATTTACCTTCTTCAGAAGGGGAGTACAAAATTGGTCCTTGGCAGGGTCACTTAAATATCCGGGCTATTAAAAACATTAAGGGCTTAAAAGTAATCGGAAAATATCCCCTAGAAGCCTATATTTTAAACAACAAACCTCTTCAAGATCAACCTGAAAATCTGGAATTTGTGAATACTTGGTATTTACACACTACTCATTTAAAACGCTCTGGTTGGCTTAATCAGCTTAATGTTATTGACAGAATTAAAAAATTTAAACTATTGGGCAAAAGATTGAAATTAAAACCAGAAGAACTTCCTCAGGTTTTACGCTGATTAATATACCATTCAATAAACTTCTTCATTCCTGTTTCTAAATCAGTTTTCGGCTGCCAGTTTAATAATTTTTTTGCTTTACTAATATCAGCAAAAGTTCTTAAAACATCTGCAATCTGTCTGGACCTTACCTTGATTTTCATTTTTTTATCAGTTAGTTTTTCCACTAATTCAATAAAATCATTTAATTTAACAGGCTTGTTATTACCCAGGTTAATAATTTCTAAATCAAAAGGTTTTTCCACTGCTTTAACAATTCCCTTAATAATATCATCAATATATGTATAATCTCGGCTGGAACTGCCATCACCAAATTTAGTAATTGTCTTATCTTCCATCAATGCTTTGGTAAACAAATACGGAGCCATGTCAGGTCTGCCTTTGGGGCCATATACAGTAAAAAATCTTAATATAGTCATTTTTATTTCATATTTTTTGGCATATTCCTGACATAGTTTTTCTCCTTTTTGTTTTGTTTCTGCATAAGGACTTACAGGTTTTTGTAAAACATCATCTTCTAAAAAGGGAATTTTTTTCTGATCAGCATAAACTGAGCTGGAAGAAGCAAATATAAATCGCTTGATTTTAAATTTCTTAACTATTTCTAAAAGATTTTTAGTTCCTTGAACATTAACTTTTCCATATAATTCAGGATTTTTTAAAGAAGGTCTGACTCCAGCTCTAGCCGCTAAATGAATAATTAAATCAATTTTATTATCTTGAAAAACTTTTTCTAATTTTTCAGCTTCTAAAATATCTAATTTGTATTGTTTGAAGTTTTTATTATTCAAAAAATCTTTAATGTTTTTTTCTTTAACTTTAGGAGAATAATAATTATTAAAATTATCCACACCAATAACTCTATAGTCTTTATCTAACAAAGCTTTACTTAAATGAGATCCAATAAACCCAGCATTACCAGTAACCAGAATAGCTTTACAGCCTTTAACTTTCATTTTCAATTTTTTCTTGAAAATAAGCAATTGTTTTTTCCAGTCCCATACCAAATACAATTTTTGGTTTCCAATCAAGTTTTTTCTTAGCTTTGCTGATATCTGGTTTTCTTTTTCTGGGATCATCATCAGGTAAATCTTCATAAACAATTTTTGACTCAGATTTAACTGCTTTCTGAATTTTTTTAGCTAAGTCTAAAATTGCTAGCTCAGTAGTGTTGCCAAGGTTAAAAACCTCTCCTTGCAAATTATCAGTAATCATTAGTTTTTTTAATCCCATTACCATATCAGACACATAGCAAAAACTTCTGGTTTGTTTACCTTTACCATATACAGTCATTGGTTCATTTCTTAAGGCTTGAACAGTGAAATTTACAATCGCTCTTCCATCCCGCATATCCATTTTTGGTCCATAAGTATTAAAAATTCTAGCTATTCTGGCATCTACATCAAACTTTCTCACATAAATCATTGTTAATGCTTCACCAAAGCGCTTACTTTCATCGTAGCAAGATCTGGAGCCTCTGGGATTAACATTTCCCCAGTATTTTTCTGTTTGCGGATGCTCTTTTGGATCTCCATAAATTTCTGAAGTTGAAGCATACACAAATTTGGCATTTTTCTTTTTGGCTAGCCTCAACAGTCTTCTGCTGCCAATTGAATTAACATCCATAGTTTCCAAAGGCAAATTCATATAGGAAATAGGACTATTTGTATTAGGGCTGGCAGGGCTGGCTAAATGGAAAATATAGTCAATTTTTTCTTCCACAAGAGCATCAGGTAATCTTTTTACTATATCTGCATTTATTAATAAAAAGTTTTCATTTTCCATTAAATGATTAACATTATCTCTTGAACCTGTTAAAAAATTATCTATACAAAAAACTCGATAGCCATCTTTAAGTAGTTTTTCACACAAATGAGAACCAATAAAGCCTGCTCCTCCAGCAATTAAAAAAGTTTTCATTTTCTTCTCTGTTGGCTTAGTCATATCTATATGATAATATCATAACTAATGCGCTTTGTCTTAATTTTTACCCCCATTATTATCGCCGCCATTGGCCAGTTGATTCTAAAAACAGGCATGAATCAGATTGGGTGAGCTTTTTTTTAAAAAACTGATATTTTGGGAAATTTTATTAAAATTTTCTCTAATCCCATGGTAATACTTGGTCTTTTCTTCTATTTTTCCTCTGCTCTTGTTTGGCTGGTGGTTTTATCCAAAGAAAAGCTCAGTTTTGTTTATCCCTTAGTAGCTGCTTCTTATGTTATTACCGTATTTTTATCTAAAGTAATCTTAAAAGAAAATGTTCCTACTCTTCGTTGGCTGGGATTAACCGTTATTGTTGTTGGTATTTTAATGATAGCCAAAAGTTCAGCTTAAACTCATGAAAAAAATATTAGCTGGCATTCACGCTGTTACTAAAACCAGAACTATAAAAGACACGGTTGTTGTTACTATTGGTCTGGCCTTAAGCACGCTTTTATCTGCTGCTTATATTTTCCTCCTTGCCAGAATATTAGGCCCAGCTGATTTTGGTCTTTACAGCACAGCTTTAGCTCTGGCGGTTATTGTTATTGATTCTTTTGATTTAGCCATCAACAACTCAATTGTTAAATTTGCTTCTCAGAAAAAAGGTGATTCTAATGGCTTTATTAAATACGGCTTTTTTCTTAAATTATTTTTAGGCATAGGCTTAACCATTGCTTTTGCTTTAATTAGCCAGCCATTAGCTGAATTGCTTCATCCTCAATTAAAAAAACCTTTGCTTTTAGCTTCTTTAGTCATTCTTGCCAATTTTCTTTATCGTTTTCCTAGATCTTTGCTTCAAGCCAAGAAAAAATTCTTTAAAGATAGTCTTCTAGAAGTATCTGGCGGCTTTTTTCGCTTAACATCAGTAGCTCTTTTTTACTGGTTTTTTAAATTAACAGCCTTAACTGCCATCTTTGTCTATATTTTTGGAGCCAGTGCCTCTTTTATTATCGGTGCCTTTTTCATTTCCTGGAAGTTTTTATCTGCTGACATTAATAAAAAAATTAAACATGATTTTTTCTCTTTCCAAAAATGGCTCACTATTGCTTTTATTATTGCCGCCATTCATGCCCGCATTGATAGTGCTCTGCTTTTAAATCTTAAAGGCCCGGAAATTACTGGTATTTATCAGGCTGGTTATCGATTTTTCATACCTGTTATGCAATTTGCAGCTGTTTTATCTTTAATTTTTGCCCCCAGATTTGCTTCATTCTCTAACAATCAGCAAATCAGAACATATTTACTCAAAGCCGCTAAGCTGACTCTGGCATTATCTCTTTTAGTTTTATTGATTATTCCCTTAGCTCCTTGGCTGATTAAATTAATCTTTGGCATTAAATATCTTCAAGCAGTTTTACCAACCCAAATTTTATCTTTAGGTTTTGCTGCTTTTATAGCTGGTTCTCCATTTGTTTCTCATTTAATTTACTCTACTGCCAGAACTAAACTTTTCTTTTTAATTAATCTTATTCAGCTTATTTTAATCATTGTTCTGGATTTTCTCTTAATTCCTTCCTTGGGTGCTGTTGGCGCCGCTTTAGCAGTATCAATTAGTTTAATTATTATTAATATTTTAATGGCAGGATTAGCTTTAGCATATGCACCTCAAGACAAATGAAATATAAAATAGTTTTTTTAAGCCGTTATCAGGATAAAGTTCATAGAGGCGCTGAAACTTTTACAGCAGAATTATCTAAAAGACTAGCTAAAAGTTTTTCTGTTGCTATTTTTTCCGACTTTTCTTTTAAAAAAATTAATAAAATCAAGCCAGATATTATTATTCCAATTAATGGCGGCTTACAAGCACTACTGGTTAAGATTTACTGTATTTTTACTAACACAAAGTTAATTATTTCTGGTCAGGCGGGTTTAGGCAGACCTGATAAATGGAACTTATTATTAAAACCTGATGCTTTTGTTGCTTTAACTCCAAGAAATGCTGATTGGGCAAAAAAATACAGTTTTAAAGTAAATATCAAAACTATTCCCAATGGAGTTGATTTGAATACTTTTAAACCTCAAGGTAAAAAAATTAAAATTAATTTATCTAAGCCAATTATTCTTTGCGTTGCTGGACCTGAAAAATATAAAAGAGTAGAGGAGACTATTAAAGCAGTAGCTGGATTAAAAAATACCAGCTTGCTTTTAGCTGGCGGTAGTTTTCAGCAAAATAAACTTGGCAAACAACTTTTAGGAAAAAGATTTTTAAATCAGAAATTTACTCATCAGCAAATGCCAGCAGTTTATCGTTCAGCTGATGTTTTTACTTTAGCCTCTGATTATTGTGAAGCTTTTGCCATTGCTTATCTTGAAGCTTTAGCCTCAGGCTTGCCCATAGTTGCTCCAGATGATGAATTGCGCCAACAGATTCTTGGCCCTCATGCCTTATATGTAAAAGATATAACTGATTTAAATCAATATTCTCAAAAATTTAAACAGGCTTTAGAAAAAAAAGCTTTTAGGCCAGAAAAATGGTTAAAGCAATTCTCTTGGGATAATATTGCTCAGCAATATAAAGAATTATGTTTAAATCTTTTAGAATAACCAAACTTTTTCCTTATTTAATCATTGTTGCTGTTTCTGGCTTTATTTTAACCAGAAATATTAATAAGCCTTTTATCGGTCATCATGACTGGAATGGAGTTTTTTATTCAGACATTGCCAGAAATTATTTAAAATCAGGCTTAATAAAAACAAAATTAGGCCAGATGACTGGCCCTAATAGCTTTTACACTCATTATCCACCTCTTTTAACTTTAATTATGGCTCTAGGTTTTAAAATTTTTAACATTAAGGATATTGTTGCCAGAACCATTCCACTAATTTTTCACATTTTAACTTTACTCAATCTTTATTATTTATCCAGAAAACTTAAATTTTCTAAACTAGCTTCTTTTTCCTCTTTAATCATTGTTTTTACACCAATGATAAGATATTTTTCCAAAATGCCTTCTCAGGAGGCTCTCATGCTCTTTTTTTCTACCTTATCAGTTAGTTTTTATCTTGATCTTATTAAAAATCCTTCAAGCAAAAATCAATTTAAATACTATTTTGCTGTTATTCTCAATGGTTTATCAGGCTGGGCCGGCTATTTTATTTATCCTTTAATTTCTATTCATTGTTTTTATAAACACAGAAAAATATTTAAAAAAACTTTAATATCTATCTATATTTTAATAATTATCTTCTGTCTGCATCTTCTTCATACTTATATCCTTACAGGTTCAATTGCTGGCGGCGGCTTAATAAATGCTTTTCTATATCGCCTTAATCTTTTTCCTCTTCTTAATAAAGCTACTCCTCAGATGGTTAAAGATTTTACCTGGAAAGCATATTTGTTTCAGCAAAGACAATGGCTGACAATTTATTTTACTGCCTCTTTATTATTCACAGTTTTTATCAGTCTTTTTCTTAAGCCTGATCTAATTATTCTAATTTTTCTATTCTGGGGTTTAAGTTACCCTGTTATTTTCTCTAATGTAGTTTTTATTCATGAATATTTTAATATATTTTTCACTCCATTCTTAGGTTTAAGCACAGGCTTTTTAATTAATAAACTTTCTAAAAAAAACTTTTATTTAGCATTAACAATTGCCTTAGTTATTTTCACAGCAGTTGCTTTTGAAAGGAATAAATTTGTTCAGGCACTTAATCAGACACAAGCTCATCAGCTTGGTTATGATCTGGGCAATTTAATTAATCAAATAGTTCCGGAGAAAGAATCAGCTGCTGTTTTTTCTATTAATTATGCTAATCATCACAACATTTTTATCAACTTTTATGCAGATAGAAAGATTTTTTACACTGGCTATAGCCAAGAACAATGGAGTCAGTTTATTAATGATTACTGGCCTGAAATAAATCATTTTTTTATTGTCAACACTCATAAACTGGATAATCAGATTATTGACCAAGCTTTAGCTACCCAATCAGCTGTATTCAAAAATTACGGAGAGTTTAACTATTATTTTTTAGAAAAAGACAAAAAACTATACTAGATGTATTAAAATAGATATATGAACATTTCTGTTATTATTCCTGTTTTTAATAAACAAAATACAATATCTAGTTGTTTAACTACTCTTTTATCTCAATCATTAAAACCTTTGGAAATTATTCTTATTGATGACGGCTCTACTGATAAAAGTATTGCCAGAATCAAGCAATTTACCAGAAAACATTCTTTTATCAAACTTTTAACCAAATCTCACCAGGGTCCAGCTAAAGCTAGAAATCTGGGAGCAAAAAAAGCTAAAGCAGATATTTTAGTTTTTGTTGATGCTGATATGGAATTTGCTCAGGATTTTCTTAAGACTTTAACAAAACCCATTATTTCTAAAAAAGTCAAAGGAGCTTGGTCTAACAATGAATTAGTAAAAAATTGGCATAACATTTGGGCTCGCTGCTGGAACTATAATCAAAATCGTTCTACTAGTAAAATGATAGGGGATGCTAAAACACAGAAAAAAGTGTTTCGAGCTATTCTTAAATCAGAATTTGATAAAGTTAATGGTTTTGATTCTACTGGCTATACTGACGATTGGTCTTTAGTCCAAAAATTAAATTATCAGCCAACTGTTACTTCAGCCAAATTTTATCATCACAATCCAGCAACTTTATTAAAAGTTTTTACACAAGCCGTCTGGATTGGTAAGCGTCAATATAAATTAGCTAAATTAGGCGCTTTAATTGCTATTATCCGGGCTAATGCTGGATTTTCTTTAATTATTGGCTTATTAAAATCTATTCGCTTTTTTACTCCTCAATTCATTATTTTTAAATTAGTCTATGATTTAGGAATTATGTTTGGCGCTATTCAAAGTTTATCAGGGAAAAAATATTAATGTTTTACATCTTAATCTCAGCTTTAATTCTTCGTTTAATTAATCTTAATCAATCTCTTTGGCTGGATGAAGCTCTTCAATTTAAGTCCATTTACTATTTTTCCCTCAAAGACCTTTTAACTGTTTATTCTCCCAAAGATTTTAATCCGCCTTTAAGTTATATAATCAATTTTTCTTTTAGTAAGCTATTTGGCTATTCAGAAATAGCTCTTCGCTTGCCTTCAGTTATATTTGCTCTTTTAACTATTTGGCTGGTATATAAAATAAGTCAGCTTTTGTCTTTTAAAAAACCATATTTAGCCTCTTTGCTTTTAGCTACCTCAGGTTTGCATATTTACTATTCTCAGGAAGCCAGAATGTATAGCTTAGTTACTCTAGCTGTTGTTGGTTCTATCTGGGCTTTAATTAAATATTTAAAAACAAAAAACAGTCTTATCTGGTATTTTATTTTTACTTTAACTCTTCTTTATTCTCACTATTTAGCTTGGTTTATTCTTCCAGCCCAGCTGATCTTGATTTTTATCCTTAAACCAAAACAACTTAAAAACATTTTCCTTACACAATTGCTTGCTTTAATTGGTTTTTTACCCTGGCTGCCTACATTTCTTCAACAATTTAAAACCGGCCTATCAGTTGCTGGTGCTAATCAGCACTGGTCTAGTGTTGTTGGCGGAATAAGTTTTAAAAATTTAAGTTTAATTCCAGTTAAATTTCTCATTGGTCGCCTGCCAATTGATAACAACTTATTTTTTATTGCTCTTTTATCTTTGCCTTTTTTACTAATTATTTATTTAATATTTCTAGTTCTTAAAAATATTAATAAAAATCGTTTGGCTGGATTTACTCTTTTTTCCTGGCTGACTTTGCCTTTAATCATGATTATTTTTGTTTCTTTAAAGGTTCCGGTTTTATCATATTTCCGCATTCTTTATCTTCTCCCTGCTCTTTATCTTATTTTAACCCTAGCTATTAGTTATTTACCCAAATCATTCCAAAAACCAGTCATTATTTTTTTACTAGCAATCAACTTAATATCTTCCTCTTTGTATTTATTCAATTCTGATTTCCATCGGGAAGATTGGCAGCAGCTCACTCAAGTTCTTAAACAAAAAAATATTAATAATAGCCCAGCAATAATTATTCCTGTAGTTGATGCTCCCTTAAAGTATTATTACCAAGCTTCAAACATTGTCAGTTCTGACAAAATTGACTCTATTTTAGATAAATCAGAGATTTGGTTGATTCCTTATGCTCAGCCTATTTTCGATCCCGCTCAAAAAATAAATCAAAAAATTCTTCAAGCAGGCTTTAAGGAAAACTATAAACAGCATTTCCGCGGTAGCCTTACCTTGATACAATATATTAAGTAAATATGAATATTGGCATTGATATATCACAAATTATTTATCAGACAGGCGTTTCTCGTTATACAGAACAGCTTGTCAAACATTTAATTAAACTTGATACTCAGGATAAGTTTTTTCTTTTTTCCGGCAGTTTGCGTCAAAAACAAATACTAACTTCTTTTATTAAACAGCTTAGCAGCAAAAGAGTTGGAGGAGTAGTTACTTCTCTTTCTCCTCATTTAATTGATTTTTTCTGGAACAGGTTGGGTATACTTTCTCCTGATAAACAATTTCCTGATTTAGATATTTTCCATACTTCTAATTGGGCTTTTCCTTCTACTCAAGCTAAATTAGTTACCACTATTCATGACTTAACTTTTCTTAAATTTCCTGATAGTCATACTAGTTATTTAAGAGCTGTCCATAAAAGACATCTTAAGAAGGTTAAGAAACATGCTGATGCTATTATTGCTGTTTCTCAATCAACCAAAAAAGATTTAATTGACTATGGTTTTGATGCCAGCAAGATAAAAGTTGTCTATGAAGCCGCTTCCCCAATTTTCAAACCACAAACAAATTTAACCAAAATAAAAGCAGTCAAGGAAAAATATAATATTAAAAATAAATATATTCTGTCTGTTGGCACTCAGGAGCCTAGGAAAAATCTTCATCGCTTAATTAAAGCTTTTTCACTTCTTACTGAGCAAAATCCCAAACTCCAACTAGTCATTGTCGGTAAATTTGGCTGGGGAGATCAAATAAGGCCTAGAAGTAATGTTAAACTGCTTGGTTTTGTTTCTGATGAGGACCTAGCTTTACTTTATTCAGCTGCCAAATTTTTTGTCTATCCTTCTTTATATGAAGGCTTTGGTTTACCTGTTTTAGAAGCTATGGCTTGTGGTTGTCCGGTTATTACCTCTAATACTTCCAGTCTACCTGAAGTAGGAGGTTCTGTTGCTTTATATGTTAATCCTAAAAAAACCCATGATATTTTCAAAGCCATGCAAATGCTTATTAAGGCTAGTCCTAGTAAACTCAAAACAATAAAACAAAAAAGTCTTGATAAGGCTAAACAATTTTCTTGGCATAAGACCGCTAAGCAGACTTTAAAAATTTATAAAACCCTATGTTAATCGGAATTGATGCTAATGAAGCCAATGTTGCCAATAGAGTCGGCAGCAATAAATTTGCCTATCAGGTTTTAAAACAACTTTATTCTCAGGATAAGCATAATAATTATCGCATTTATCTTAAAAACAAACCTGTTAAAGATTTGCCTGATGCTAATTCTAAATGGCAATATTCAGTACTTCAGCCAACTAAACTTTGGACTCAATGGCGTTTGCCTTTAAATCTGTATTTTGCCAAGCCTAGGCCTGATATTTTTTTAACTTTAGGTCATTATGCTCCTCGTTTTTCACCAATTCCTACAATTATTACCATCATGGATTTAGCTTTTCTTAAATTTCCTCAGCATTTTTTGAAAAAAGATTTACATAAGCTTAAAAACTGGACTAAATATTCAGCTCAACAAGCCAAGCATATTTTTACGATTTCTCAACATTCTAAACAAGACATAATTAAGTATTATAAAATTCCTGCTCAAAAAATTACTGTTACTTATCCAGCTATTGAGCATCAAAGGTTTCAAATTAAAGCCAAAACCTCAAAATATAAAGACTATTTACTATATTTAGGCACTCTTCAACCTCGGAAAAACCTTTTAAATTTAATCAAAGCCCATTCTCAGCTACCAGAAAAATATTCAAAATTTAAACTAATTATTGCTGGTAAAAAAGGCTGGCTTTATCAGGACTTATTTCAGCAAGTTAAAGATTTAAATCTTAAAAACAAAGTTATTTTTACTGGCTTTATTCCTGAACCACATATTCCCTCTCTTATTAAAAACGCCCAGTTATTAATCTTGCCTAGCTTTTACGAAGGCTTTGGCATTCCTGTTGTTCAAAGCATGTCAGCCAGCACTTTAGTTTTAGTATCTAAAAACTCCAGCTTAAAGGAAATTGTTAAAAATACAGGTATGTATATTCAATCACCTTTTGGCGTAAAAGAGACAAGACAAGGTATAATAAAAGCATTATCTTTATCAGAGGTAAAAAAACAACAGCTTATTAAACAAGCTAAACAAAGAGCCCGTCAATTCAATTGGCAGAAAACCGGGCAGAAAATTTTGGAGGTTATTCATGAACTCAATCTTTAAAAACAGAATGGGTCATAGTCTTTCTTGGGGACAGGCCATTAAAAAAATACTTAATAGAATTTACAATTATTATTTAGACCTCAAAGTTTCTCTTCTTTGGTGCTTAGGTTATATTCCTTCTCATATTTTTAGAAAATTATTATTCAAACTAGCTGGTGTTTCTATTGGTCCTAAATCAACCATTCATATTGGTGCCCGTTTTTATCAGCCTAAAAATATTTCTATTGGCAAAGGTACTATTATTGGCGATCATGCCACTTTAGACGGTCGGGCTCAACTGACTATTGGCAATCATGTAGATATTGCTTCAGGCGTGATGATCTTTAATAGTCAGCATGATATTCATTCTGAAGATATGAGGCCAGAGGAAAAACCAGTTATTATTGAAGATTATGTTTTTATTGGACCCAGAAGCATTATTTTACCCGGCATTACTATTAAAAAAGGGGCAATTATAGCTGCAGGTGCAGTAGTCACCAAAGATGTATCTGAAAAAACTATTGTTGGCGGCGTTCCTGCTAGAGAAATTGGTCCCAGAAAAATTAAAAGCTTGAAATACAAATTAGGCAGACCTCGTCTTTTCCAATAGCATGGATCTTTCCATAATCATTATTTCTTACAACACTAAAAAAGTACTTCAAGACTGTTTGAGTAGCATCAAAGCCTCCAAAGATAAGCTTAAAAAACAAGTTATTATTGTCGATAATAATTCTACTGATGGTTCTCCAGCGATGATAAGGAAAAAATTTCCTGATTATAAAATTATTGTTAATAAAACTAATCTGGGCTTTGCCAAAGCCAATAATATTGGAGCTAAACAAGCCAAAGGAGATTATCTTTGGCTTTTAAATTCTGACACTGTCTTAAAATCAGATACAATTAAAAAATTGCTTAATCTGGCTCAACAGCATCAATCTCAAATTGCCTCCTGTCAATTATTAAATCAAGATGATACTATTCAGCCCCAAGGAGGATTTCTGCCTAAGCTTTTTACCAATCTTACTGACTGGATGTTTTTTATTGATGATATACCTTTAATTAAATATTTTCTTAAACCTTATCAGCAAACATCTTTAAATTTCTTTAAAAAAGATCAGCATCCCGGCTGGTTAGCTGGCACTGCTTTATTAATCAAACGCAGTCTTTATCAGCAGTTAAAAGGTTTAGATGAAAATATTTTTATGTATGGTGAAGATGTTGATTTTTGTTTAAGAGCCAACAAGCAAAATATCAAACTTGACTATTTTCATCAGCCTCAACTAATTCATTTAGGTCAGGCTAGCCCAGGCAGTCAGGCTATAATAGGGGAATATCAAGGCTTAAAATATATTTTCAAAAAGCATAAGCCTAAGTGGCAATATCCTTTATTAAGATTGCTGTTAAAAATCGGCGCCCTGTTAAGAATTATTATTTTTGCTATGATCTTAAGAGATAAGCAAAAAAAACAAATCTATGAAAAAGCTTTTAAGTTGGCTTGACAACTATTTAATTACTTTAATTGCCGGATTTTTATTAATCTTTTTGCCTTTGTATCCTAAATGGCCCTTATTTGACATTCTTCCTGGCTACAATGTCCGTGTTCGTTTAGAAGATGTCTTAATTTTATCTACAGTTATCTATTTTTTCATTCAGGTAATTAGAAAAAAAATTAAACTTAAGCAAGCACCTTTATTAAAACCAATGTTTATCTATATTGTTATTGGTTTACTTTCTACTATTTCAGCCATTTTTATCACTAAAACTATTTATCCGGAATATATTCAGATCGCTAAAGTTTTTCTTCATTGGTTTAGAAGGATTGAATATTTTTCTCTTTTCTTTATCTTTTTCTTTGCTTTAAAAAAACCAAGCCAGATTACTAAATTTCTTCCGCTCTTATTTTTAGCTGTTTTAGGCATATCTGTCTATGGTTTTGGTCAAAAATACCTTTATTGGCCAGCCTATTCCACTATGAATCGGGAATTTTCCAAAGGTATTGCCCTTTATTTAACTGAACATGCTCGGGTTTTATCTACTTTTGGCGGCCATTTTGATTTAGCCGCCTATATTATGCTCACCATTATTCCCTTAATCATTATTGGCTTTCTTCATAAAAATGCTTTAATCAGAACTCTTGCTTTAATTTTATCCTTAGTAGAATATTGGTTATTAATTCTCACTGCTTCTCGCACTTCCTGGGTTGGTTATATTATTGCCCTTATTATTGCTTTTACTTTGCTATTTCTTAAGAAAAAACCATTTTGGGTAATTAGTCGTTGGTTTACAGTTACTGCTCTCAGTGTTTTTATTATGATTTCTTTTGGAGATATGTCAGAACGTTTTGGCCATATTTTTAAACTTGAGGGAGTTAAAGCTTTTCTCACCAGCCCTTTTAAAGCTCCGCCTGAAGATGGTATTCCTATGGACAGTAGTCTTACTCCAGAAGAACAATTAAACATAATAGCCACTAAAACTGATATTCCTCCTACTCCTGCTAAAGACGGCCAAGCTCCTGCTAAAGATCGCCAAAAACCTGCTGATGTTTATTATGATCCTTATCCTGAACTACAAGCTTATTTAGCTACCAAAACAGGAGAAACTATTAATACCAGTTATTCTGCCAATGCTTTAAAATATGGTTTATCAGCCGGTATTCGCTTGGACACTCTTTGGCCTAATGCTATCAAAGCTTTAAAAACCAATCCTTTACTGGGCACAGGTTACTCTACTTTGGTTAAAGAGCATGTTTGGGAATTTACTGTTGCTGAATCAACTGACAATGATTATCTCCGTCTTCTTGGCGAAACCGGAATTCTTGGCCTTATTTCCTTTCTAGCTATATTTGTTATTATTCTTAAAACTCTTTTTATTGCCTTTAAACAAACCAATAATCCGCTTTATTATGGTCTTTTTAGCTCAGGTATTGCCATTACCATTGGCTTATTAGTTAATGCTTTATATATTGATGTTTTTGAAGCTTCTAAAGTAGCTTATGGCTATTGGTCTATTATTGGTTTAATTTTAGCTCTAGCCATATTAATTATTAAACCTAAACAACATGTTAAGAAAAATCGCTAAAATTATTATCCCCATTTTTATATTTATCCTCACCTTTATTCCTCGTCTTTATAGGATTGACAATCCTGTAGCTGACTGGCATTCCTGGCGTCAAGCAGATACAGCTGCTGTTGCCAGAAATTTTGTTAAAGACAAATTCAATCTGCTTTATCCTCAATCTGACAGTTTTTTTGCTAATAATGGCATGAATATACCTAATCCCGACAGACTATTTATTAATGAATTTCCTTTTTATAATGCCATTGTTGCTTTGTTGTATAAACAATTTGGTATTAAAGAAATTATCGCCAGACTAGTCAGCGTTGTTTTTGCCAGTTTAGGTGCAGTTTTTCTTTATCTTTTAGTTAACAGGCTTTTTAGTCAAAAAATAGCGCTAACTACCAGTCTTTTCTATGCTTTAAATCCTTACAATGTTTATTATGGCCGAGTTATTATGCCTGACCCCACTTTTGTCAGCCTATCTATAATCTCTCTTTACTTTTTAGTTAAATGGACTAAATCACAGCAATGGTTTGACGCATTTTTGTTTACCATAATTTTTGCCTTAGCCATGTTAGTCAAACCCTATGCTATTTTCATGATTTTTCCTATGGTTTATTGGCTTTGGATCAATCATCACAGAAAAATCTTTACTAATAAACAAGCCTATTTAATGGCATTGGGCTCTTTAATTCCTTTAGCTTTATGGCGTTATCATCATTATCTTCATCCTGAGGGCATTTTTGGCAGTAAATGGCTGTTTAATCTTAATAATATTCGTTTTTCCGGAGCATTTTTCCGCTGGCTGATTTTTGACCGCCTTAATCGTCTTATCTTTGCTACTGGCGGTTTTGTTCTTTTTATCATTGGCTTACTTTCTTCCTATACTAATAAAAAACGAGGTTTAATTTTTATTTGGTTTTTATCAGTTATTACCTATATGACAATTTTTGCCAGTGGTAATGTTACTCATGACTACTATCAACTGCCTATTGTTCCTGTGGGTTCTATTTTAGTTGCTTTTGGTTTTTGGCAGATTATTAATCTTAGTAAAAAGCTTTTTCCCAAAATAATTAACATTTCTTTAGCTGTTTTTCTACTTTTACTTTCTTTTGCTTTTGGCTGGTATGAAGTTAGGGGATTTTTTAATATTAATCACCCAGAAATTATTGCTGCTGGTCAAGCAGTTGATCGTTTAACCCCGAAAGATGCTACTGTTATTGCTCCTTATGCTAAAGATCCGGCTTTTCTTTATCAAACCAATCGTCATGGCTGGCCTTTTGCTGGAGGAGTTAAGGAAAAAGTTTATCAGCAGGGCATTACTCATTACATTAGTACTCAGAATAAAGACAGTCAAGAAGTTAAGCAACTTAAAAATGCTTGTCAGATTGTTCAAGAAACAGATCAGTATGTTTTAATTGATTTAAGAGACTGTCCTTTATAAATGAAGATTTTAATGCTCACTCCATATTTACCTTATCCTTTGCATTCTGGCGGCCAAATCAGAAGCTATAATCTTCTTAAAAATTTAGCCAAAAAACACCAGGTAACTCTTTTTAGTTTTATTCGTTCTCATCATGAGAAAAAACACATTAAAAAATTAAAAAAATACTGCAATAATGTTCAAGTATTTAAACGCCGTCAGGCTTGGGATATTCGAAATATTATTATTTCTGCCCTTACCCCTTATCCTTTTTTAGTAGCTATTTATCTTTCTAAAACTCTAAAAAATGCTATTGCTCAGGAATTATCTTCTCATCAATATGACCTTATTCACGCCGAAACCTTTTATGTTATGCCTAATCTTTCATCAGCTGTTAATTTACCTGTTCTTTTAGTTGAGCAAACAATTGAATATTTAGTTTATCAACGTTTTGTAGAAAATTTTAAACTCTTTTTTTTAAAACCTTTATTATATTTCGATGTTCTTAAAATTAAGCTTTGGGAAAAGTATTATTGGCGTCAGGCCACCAGATTAGTAGCCATGTCTGATTCAGATAAAAAAATTATGCAAAAAACAGTTAAAGGTGCAAATGTTGATGTAGTTGCCAATGGTGTTGATGTTGACTATTTTGCCAAAATTCAGCCGGCTTCAAAATCACCAAAATCTCCAACTATTTTATTTGTCGGTAATTTCAAATGGCTGCCTAATAAAGATGCAGCTGTATTTTTAACTCAAAAAATCTGGCCTTTAATTAAATCAGCATTACCTCAGGTTAAATTATGGATTGTTGGCAGAAATCCTACCAAAGAAATTCTTAAATTAGCTGACCAGCCTAATGTTAAAGTTACTGGTGATATTGCTGATATTCGCACTGCCTTTAAAAAGGCTAATGTTCTTTTAGCTCCTATTCGTAATGGCAGAGGGACGAAATACAAGGTTTTAGAAGCCATGGCTAGTCAGGTGCCAGTAGTTACGACTCAATTAGGCATAGAAGGTATTAATGCTCAAAACAATCATTCAGTTATTATTACTGAATCAGCTCAAGATTTAGCTAAAAAAACAATAGAAGTTCTTACCAATAATCAATTAGCTGAAAAATTATCTAAAAATGGCAAGGCTCTGGTCTATCAGCAGTATAACTGGCAATCTATTTCCCAGAAACTTAATAAAATTTATCAACAACTAGGAGGAGCTTAATGGATTTATCAGTTATTATTGTTTCTTATAACACTCGGTCATTAACTCTTCAGGCAATTAATTCAGTTGTTAAAGCCAAACAGCCTAAAAATAAATTGGAATTAATTTTAGTTGATAATAATTCTTCAGATAACATAATTTCTCTTGTTAAGAAAAAATTTCCTCAGGTTAAAGTAATTGCTAATTCTAAAAATCTAGGATTTGCTAAAGCCAATAATCAAGGCTTGAGAAAGGCTAAAGGAAGATATCTTCTTTTACTCAATTCTGACGTAATTGTAGCCAAAGACACTTTAATTAAAATGGTTGATTATATGGACAATAATCAACAGGTAGGTTTATCCACTTGTAGAGTTGAATTAACTAACGGCAAAATTGATCCTGCTTCTCATCGGGGCTTTCCCACTCCCTGGGCTTCCTTTACTTTTTATTCAGGTTTGGAAAAACTTTTTCCGAACTCTAAAATTTTTGCCCAATATCATCAGGGCTGGAAAGATTTAACTAAAGTTCATCAGATTGATAGTCCTGTTGGTGCTTTTTATTTTTTACGTCGCCAGGCTCTACAGCAGGTAGGCTTTTTAGATGAATCTTTTTTTATGTATGGAGAAGATTTAGATTTGGCCTATAGATTTAAAAAAGCTAATTGGCAGGTTATTTATAATCCGATTACAAAAATTACCCACCTGAAAAGTTCATCAGGTTTGAACAAAAAACAAGGAGATAAACTAAACTCAAAAGATAAACAACAGCGTATTATAACAACCAAACACTTTTTTAAAGCCATGAAAATATTTTATAAAAAACACTATTTTAAAAAATATTTCCTTCTTTATTTTCTCATTTTATTGACTATTAATTTTTTTCAGCTTATTAAAATTATTAAAATAAAATTATCGTGAAAACATTATGAAAATTGTTGTTGATTGTCGCTTTTGGGGGCCAAAACACACAGGGCTTGGTCGTTATACTCAATCTTTAATTCAAGCTATATATCAATTAAAATCCAACCATCAATTTTATTTAATTATTAATCCTAAAAATAAAAAAAACATTCAAACAGCTGTTACTAAGTTTAATCTTATTTCTTGCTCAGCTAAACCCTATTCCATTAAAGAACAACTTCAGCTTCCTAAAATTTTATCTGAGTTAAAACCAGATTTAGTCCACTTTCCTCATTTCAATGTTCCTTTATTTTTCAAAGGTAAATTTATTGTTACTATTCATGATTTAATTAAGCATCATTCAACCGGTTCAGCTACTACTACAAAGTCTTTATTTGAATACTTTTTTAAAAGACTTGGTTATTATTTAATTATGAAAAGAGCAGTTAATTATTCTCATTTAATTCTTACTCCTTCTCAGTGGGTAAAAAAAGATATTATGCGGTTTTATAACGTTCCCAGTAAAAAAATTATTGTTACTCCTGAAGCCGCTGTTGATATTTACAATCAACCACAAAATTTTAAAACATCAGCCAGCAAGTTAAAAATACCCTATCTTATTTTTGTTGGCAATACTTATCCTCATAAAAATATTCCTCAGTTAATCAAAGCAGTTCAAATAATCAATCAGCAGAAAAAATTAAAACTGATTATTATCACTGCCAGAGATGTTTTTTACCAAAGATTAAGAAATGACATCAGAAAGCTTAATGCTCAGTCAGTCATTAAAATTAAAGGTTTTGTTTCAGATAAAGAACTTAAATCTTTTTATTATCACTCTCTGGCTTTTATCACCCCCTCTCTTTTAGAGGGTTTTGGTTTGCCTGGCATAGAAGCTATGGCTTCTGGCACAGTAGTCTTATCGTCAGATAAAGCTTCATTACCTGAAATTTATGCTAAATCTGCTATTTATTTTAATCCAGACGATCTTGAGGATATAGTTAAAAAAATAAACAAAGTAATTAATTTTTCTGCTCAGCATCGTCAAAAGATCATTAAAAAAGGACAAAAGCATGCTCAAAAATATTCTTGGCAAAATACAGCTGAAAAAACTTTAAATGCTTATCAACAATGAAAATCGCTTTTGTTTACGATCGTATAAATAAATTTGGCGGAGCTGAAAGAGTTTTACAAGTTTTACATCAGATTTGGCCGAAAGCCCCTATTTACACAGCCGTTCATAATCCTAAAACATCTTCTTGGACTAAGGATATTTCTATTAAGCCTTCATTTTTACAAAAATTTCCTTTAGCTAAAACTCACCATGAACTTTATCCTTGGCTGACTCCTTTAGCTTTTGAATCTTTTGATTTTACTGACTATGATGTGGTTATTTCCATTACCAGCGCAGAAGCCAAAGCCATTATTACCAAACCTGACACTTTTCATATCTGTTATTGTTTAACTCCCACTCGCTATCTTTGGTCTCATCAGCAGGATTATCAAATAAATCCTAGTTTAGGTATTTGGAACAACATAGCTAGACCTGTTTTTAAAAATATAAAAAAGTATCTTCAAAAATCTGATTTAATTGCTTCTTCTCGACCTGATGTTTATATTGCTATTTCCCAAGCTGTTCAAAAAAGGATTAAGCAATATTATCATCGTTCTTCTGTTATTATTCATCCGCCGGTTAATATTAAAAAATTCTCCAAAGCAGCTAAGATTTCTAAAAAATCTAAATCTAAATACTATCTTTTAGTTTCCCGCCTGACTTCTTATAAAAAAATTGATTTAGCTATTAAAACATTTAATAAATTAAAAAAGAATTTAATAATTGTCGGTGAGGGTAGAGAAGAAAAAAATCTTAAAAAAATAGCTGGTTCAACCATTTTCTTTATCACTAAGATTAAAGATTCGCAATTAGTTAATCTTTATCAGCATTGTCAGGCTTTAATTATGCCTCAGGAAGAAGACTTTGGTATTACTGCTGTTGAAGCTATGTCTGTTGGCAAACCAGTCATTGCTTTTAATAAAGGAGGTGTTTTAGATACAGTTATTCATAAGCAAACAGGTATTTTATTTCCTGCTCAAACAGTTGACAGTTTAAGCTTAGCTGTGAAACAATTTACAATATCGTCTGCTTGGGACTCTAAAGCAATTAAAGTTCAAGCTAAAAAGTTTGACCAGCAGATTTTTAAAAATAAAATAAAAATATTTGTGGAGGAACAATGGCAGAACAAAAAAAAATCCCGGTAAAAGTCCTTGTCATGTGCGGCGGTAAAGGTACTCGTATGTGGCCTATCAGCAATATGGGGCACCCTAAACAATTTGAGAGTTTACTAGGTAAAAAATCCATGTTCCGTCAGACAATTGAACGCACCCTTAAAGGCTTTAAATCTAAAGACATATATATTGCTACCAGCAATAAATTTGCCAAATTTTTAATCAAACAAGCGCCTGAGGTGCCTCAGGCCAATTTTATTTTAGAACCAGCCATGCGTGATAATTTGGGGGCTATCGGTTTAGCCACTTCAATTATTAATCATCGCCATCCGGACTCTGTCATGGTTATTCTCTGGGGAGCTGATCATATAGTCCAAAAAGAAAAAGTCTTCTTGTCTGCTATTAAACATGCTGCTGCTTTAGCCCATGAAAACAATATTATGGTTCATGTTGACACTCCGCCCACTTATCCTTCAATCCACAATGGCTGGATTAAAATCGGCAAACACATAAAAACAGTCAATGGTCATAAAATTTATGAATTTATCCGTCAAGTAGAAAAACCTAATCAGAAAACTGCCAAAAAATTCTTTAAATCAAAAAACTACCTGATTCATACAGGTTATATGGCCACTAAGCCTGCTTTATTACTGGAGTATTATAAAAAATACGCTCATAATACTTATAAAATCATTGATAAAATTGCTCAAACCATAGATACTTTCAAGTTTGAATCTACTTTAAAAACTGAATATCCTAAGTTCGAAAAAGTTTCTATAGACTATGGTTTATTTGAAAAACTTCCTCCCCGCAGTCAATGGGAACTGCCAACAAAAATGGGTTGGATTGATGTTGGCACTTGGGGTTTGCTCTATCATGGGCTTGAAAAAGACAATAATGGCAATATTGTCATGGGCAAAGCTGAATTATTGGAAACCAAAAATTCTCTTATTGTTAGCAAAGATGAGGGAGTTGTTGGAGTAGTTGGTTTAGATGGCATGATTGTAGTTGATACAGAAGAAGGTTTATTAGTTTGTCCTTTGAATCAAGCACCTAAAGTCAAACAATTATATAAAGCTTTATACGAGAAATAATTAAGTATGTATCCAGACATTAAAAGGATCATAGATGTTTTTCTGGCGATATTTCTAGCCATACTTTTCCTGCCTTTTTGGATTATTATTCCTTTAGTTATTTGGCTGGATTCCGGCAGTCCAGTCATCTATAAACATACTCGCATCGGCAAAAATAACAAAAAATTCTGGCTTTACAAATTCCGCACCATGATAAAAAATGCTGACGAGGTTCTTTATAAAAAAAACAAAAAATTATTAAAACAATTCAAAAAGCATGATTTTAAACTGGCCAATGATCCTCGAATAACTAAATTAGGTCGTTTATTGCGCAATCTTACTATTGATGAATTTCCTCAGCTTTGGAATGTATTAAAAGGAGAGATGAGCATGATTGGTCCCAGGGCTTATATTGAAACAGAACTTAAAACTCAAACAAAAAAATACCCTCAGGTCAAACCCATGATTAAACAAGTCTTAAAAATTAAGCCAGGCATTACTGGTTCTTGGCAGACCTCCGGCAGAAATATTATTCCATTTGACAACAGGGTAGAAATAGATCTTAATTATGCTAAGAATTATAATTTTTGGATGGATTTTTTAATCCTTTTAAAAACACCACTTGCTATGCTGTCAAAATGGTAAAATTTAAAAAAATAGATATTAAAACTGAACCTGAAACTGAAGTTGAAACAGTGACTGAAACTAAAACTAAGTCTAAGTTTAAACTGCCCCGTTTTAATAAAAAAACCAGCCGTTTACTTCTAATATTTTTATCAGTTTTTTTAGTTTTCATTTGTTTTAGTCTTTTTGTTGTCCTTTTACTCAAGTCACCAACTCAAGCAACTATAAGTTCGGTCAGAAATTCTATTACTGCTGTCCAAAACAAAGATTTAACAACAGCTAAAGATAATTTGAAGCAGGCTCAGGAAAATCTGCAAAAAGTAAAATCTAAATATCGTTTAATTTCCTGGTTAAGAATTATTCCATTTTTTGGCAACTATATTAAAGACGGCCACCATGGTCTTAACGCCGCTCAGTATGGCTTGGAAACAGGAGAAATTTTAATTGAAGCTATCGAGCCTTATGCTGATGTCATGGGTTTTAGCTCTGATGAAGTTAAACTTAATATTCAAAGCGCTGAAGAAAAAATCATTTTTATTCTGGAAACTCTAGATAAAATTTCTCCTCAAATGGAAGTTGTTAGTCAAAAAACAGCTTTAATTGAAGAAGAAATTAATCAAATTAATCCTAGACGTTATCCTAAAACAATTAAAGGAAAACCAATTCGCAGTCAGATTGTTGCTATTCAAACTTCATTAAAAGATACTCAGGAAACTTTAGCTAATATTAAACCATTATTAGCTATACTGCCTAAACTTTTAGGTCAACCTGATCCTCAGAAATATTTATTGATTTTTCAAAACAATGCTGAAATCAGACCATCTGGCGGTTTTCTCACTGCCTATGCTATTTTAGAAACCCACAAAGGAAAAATCACTCCATTGCTATCTCAAGACATTTATTCTTTAGACGCTAAATTTGGTAAAAAACTGCCTCCGCCCGAGCCTATCAAAAAATATCTGCCTTTAGTTTATAACTGGCATCTGAGGGATATGAATTTGTCTCCTGATTTTAAAGTTTCCATGGAAACTTTCTTTCCTAACTATAAATCAGTGGCTCAATTTAAAGATGTTGACGGTATTATTGGCATTGATACTCAATTGCCGGTTGATTTACTCACAGTTATTGGCGAAATTGGTGTGGCTCCATGGGGAAGATATAATGCTGACATTGTTCCTGAATGCAACTGTCCTCAGGTGGTTTATAAAATGGAGGATTATGCCACCCGTCCCACTTACTATATTAAACAAGATCGCAAAGGCATGATTGGTCCTTTAATGCATTCAATTCTTTTACATGTCATGAATTCTCCTAAAAAACTTTGGCCTCAATTCATTAATATTGGTTTAAAAAATATTAAAGAAAAGCACTTGATGTTTTACTTTTTTAATGAAGAAATGCAGCAGGTAGCTGAGAACTTTAATTCTGCCGGCAGAATTAAAGATTTTGATCAGGATTATTTTCATCTTAATGATTCTAATTTTGGCGGTGCTAAATCTAATTTGTATGTTGAGCAAGAAATTCAGCAGGAAATAGATATTGCTTCAGACGGTACTGTCACTAAAACTGTTACCATTACCTATACCAATCCTGAGCCGGAAGATGATTGCAATCTGGAATCAGGCGGACTTTGTCTTAATGGCTTTCTTCGTGACTGGGTTAGACTTTATGTGCCTGAGGGCAGTCAGTTAATAGAAGTTCTTGGTTCTGAGGTTGAAGCTTCTACTTCTAAAGACCTTGGCAAAACAGTTATTGAAACCTTTATTGAGCTTCGCCCTGAATCTAAAACTAAATTAATTGTTAAATATAAATTGCCTTATAAATTAGCCAAAGATCAGGAATATAAAATGTTTATTCAAAAACAGCCAGGAGCTAAAAATCATCAATACGAAATTACTTTAGGCAATCACTTTGAAGAATTCCTTCTTGATGGCGACAAAGAATTAAGCCTTTAATATTGTGTTTCGAACTTATACAGCTGAAGCTATTATCATCAAGCGCCTTAATCTTAATGAAGCTGATCGTCTTCTAACTATTTTTGCTAAAAATTATGGTAAAAAGAAAATTATGGCTAAAGGAATTCGTCGGCTTACTTCCAGAAAAAAAGGACACTTAGAACTTTTTAATCAAGCCAGACTTTTTATTGCCAAAGGAAAAAACATTGATATTGTTACTGAAGCTAAAACAATTAATAACTTTTCTAATTTAAGGAAAAACCTTAGCTCTGTCCGCATAGCTTATCTTTTTGCAGAGCTTATTGACCAGCTTACTGCTGAAGAACAGGAAAACAATCAAGTTTATAATCTTTTATTAGACAATCTAAGTCAGCTTAACCAAACAAGAATTAATAAAAACATTATTATTGATTTTGAAAAAAGCCTTCTTCAGCTTCTGGGTTTTGGTTTACCAAAAACAATTTCCAAGCAATCTCTTGAATCTCATATTGCCTCCATCACCGAAAAGCCTTTAAACTCTAAAAAGATCAGATAATTAAGCTATAATAAGTTTATGAAGTTTAAAAACAAAATTGCTTTAATAACTGGCGCCAGCACTGGCATTGGTCGGGCTATTGCAGTTGCATTTGCCAAAGAAAAAACAACTGTTTTTATTACCGCTCGTCGGCAAAAAGAGCTTGAAAAAACCAAAAGCCTGATAGAAAACGATGGAGGCAAAGCAATAATATTAACAGCCGATTTAAGCAATATTCAATCAATCAATCAACTTATTCAATCAATCAAAGATAAAGTTGGAAAGCTAGATTTCTTGATTAATGTTGCCGCTATTTGGCATGGGGAAAATCAAGTTTATGCTGATAAAGATTTTGACAATTTCTCTCAAAAAGTTATTTTAGATACTTTTGCAGTTGGTCTTACAGCTCCAACTCTTTTATCTCATGCTTTTATTCCTCTTATGCCAAAAAATTCAAAAATCATTAATATCTCCGGCACTTTTGAAGATGGAGCTAAGGGTTGGCTGCCATATTATGTATCTAAAAAAGCCATAGAAGATCTCACTGTTGGTTTATCAGAAGAATTAAAAGGCAAGATTCAAGTTAATTGCATTTCTCCTTCAGATACAGCCACGAAGGAATATAAGAAATATTTCCCACAATATATTAAACAAACTATTTCTCCGGAAAAAATCGCTCAGCAAACTATTCTTCTCTGTAGTGAAGAGACAAACAATACTACAGGAAAAGTTTTTATTATGAAAAAGGGTAAAAAGCCCTTTGAAAATTTTCATTTCTGATTTACAATCTTACTTATGGACTTAATGAAAAAAGTTGTTGCTTTAGCTAAACGCAGGGGATTTATTTTTCCCGGTTCAGCCATATACGGTGGTTTAGCCAATACTTATGATTATGGCCCTTTTGGCATTGAATTATTAAGAAATATCCGCAATTTCTGGTGGCAGTATTTTGTTTCTTCTCGGCCTGAAATTTATGGTTTGGAAACCAGCATTTTAATGAATCCTAAAGTTTGGGAATCATCTGGCCATACCCAAAGCTTCACTGATGCTTTAATTGAATGTAAACAATGCCATATTCGCACTAGAGCTGATCATTTAATTGAAAATTATTTTCACAAAAAGAAAAAAGAAATCAAAGTTGAGGGTAAAAGCTCTGAAGAACTTAATGAAATTATTTTAAAAGAAGAAATTAATTGTCCGTCTTGCGGCAAATCTGACTGGACTCCTCCCCGGGAATTCAATCTTTTATTTGAAACCAAAGTAGGTATTGTTCCTGAGAATCAATCTAAAATTTATCTTCGCGGTGAAACAGCTCAGGGAATGTTTGTTGACTTTAAACAGATTCTCGACACGATATCTCCCAAACTTCCTTTTGGCTTAGCTCAATCAGGCAAAGCTTTTAGAAATGAAATTACTCAGGGGCAAAATGTTTTTAGAACTTTAGAATTTGATTTAGCTGAATTTGAATATTACATTAAACAGGAGAATTGGGAAAAGACATTTGAATACTGGAAGGAAGAAATAAATAAATTTGTCTCTGATTTAGGGGTTAAAAAAGCCAATCTCCGCTGGCGTCCTCATGATAAAAATGAGCTTTCTCATTATTCTCAGCGCACTGAGGACTTGGAATACAAATTTCCTTTTGGATTTAAAGAATGGTATGCCATTGCTTACAGAACTGACTTTGATCTTAAAAATCACATGGAAAAATCAGGTGTAGATTTACAATATACTGACCCTAAAACTAATCAGAAATTTATTCCCCATGTTATTGAACCAACCTTTGGTCTTTCCCGCACTATATTAGTCCTCCTTACTGATGCCTACACTGAAGAAAAAGATAGAGTTTTCTTAAAGCTTAGTCCTAAAATTGCTCCTTTTAAAGTTGCTGTCTTTCCTTTATTAGCCAACAAGCCTGAATTAATCAAAAAAGCCAAAACGGTTTTCAATTCCTTAAAAGATAAATATCACACTGCTTGGGATAATCATGGCAATATTGGTAAGCGCTATCGCCGTCAGGATGAAGTCGGTACGCCCTGGTGTATTACTATTGATTTTGATACTCTTAAAGATGACACTGTCACTATTCGTCATCGTGACACTATGAAGCAAGAAAGAATTAATATTAAAAAATTAAATAAATATTTTCAGGAGAAACTATGAAACAACACCTTAAATATGTTATTCCTGCTGCCCTAATTGTTGGTGCAGCTGTTTTTTTCTTTTCTGTTAAAAGAAATGCTAAAGCTCCCATAGAACAAGACACTCCTGCTAGGAGAATGGAGCAGATAAATAAAATACCTATTAAAGACAGGCCTTACGTTACTTTAGCTCCCAGAACTGATGGTAAAGAAGTAACTATGAATATAGATATTGTTAAAAATGCTACTAAAGCTGAATATGAATTAGAATATCAGGCCGGTTCCATGATTCAGGGAGCTTTTGGCACTATTGATTTTTCTAAAGAAGCTCTTCCAGTATCTAAAAAACTGCTTTTTGGCACATGTTCCAAGGGCAAATGCAGATATGACGAAGATGTTTCTGGAGGCAGTTTAACTATTAGATTCGAAGGCAGCCAAGACCCCTATATTCTTAAAACTGACTTTAATCTTCAGCAAATGGCTGATAGGGAAGGAGTATTTACCAGCAAAGATATTAAGGCCAGTCTTGATGTAGGTAAAGCTGGATTAACTTCCTCTGCCTATGTTGTTGTTATTGGCACTATGGGTCCTCCAGCTCCGGTTGATGGGGAAATAATTGCTGGACCTTATTCTTTCTTGTCTGACACGTCACCCAGATTAACTAGTGCAGAATTAACTATTCAATCCAAAGATGATCTTGCTGATGCTCAGCTTTTGCAATGGTCTGGTCAAACCTGGACTGAATTAACAGCTAAAGTAGGCAATAATAAAATCTCTGCTCCAGTTACCAGTCTGGGAACATTTGTTTTAGTCAAACTAGCTGTTTCTGCTCAGGAAGAATAATGTGAAAAATGCTTTGATTCTTCATGGCACTGGCAATGATTCTCAGGGGAACTGGTTTCCTTGGTTAAGCAAAGAATTAGAAAAAAAGAATTGGAAAATTTGGGTGCCAAATCTGCCTCAGGCAAACAAACCAAATATTGACCGCTATAACAAATTTATATTTTCCAAAAAAGATTGGCAGTTTAATCAAAACTCTATTATTATTGGCCATTCATCAGGAGCTGTAGCCATTCTTGGATTACTTCAGGCTTTACCTGAAAATATTAAAGTTGACACTTGTATTTTAATTGGCACTTTTAACAACAATCTTAACAGAGATGATTTAAAAGATTTATTTCTTAAACCTTTTGATTGGGAAAAAATTAAAACCAAGGTCGAGAAGTTCATCTTTATTCATTCAGATGATGATCCTCATTGTCCTTTAGATCATGCAAAGTTTCAAAGCAAAAAATTAAATGGCAAATTAATTATAAAAAAAGGTCAAAAACACTTTTCTATCTCTACTGCCGGTCCTAAATACAAAAAATTCCCGTTTTTACTTGAGTTAATTTAACCAACCTCTTTTCTAATCAGATTCCTTTGGCAGATTATCTTTAAAATCATACTCAATAAATGGCACTTTCAATGGATTGCCTTGAGCGTAATAAGCCTTCACCTTTTTTGTATCAAAAATAAATGCCGAGTGGGTAAAGCATTTCTCTTCATCTCTGATAGTGCAAATAGCCCTTTTTTTATCTGCATACTTTCTGTCTTTTAATATTTTTTTTAAATCTTCAAGATTATCAGTTTTAACAATCAATTCTTCTGCTCTTTTTTGATGAGTATGAGACCATTTCTCAAACTCTGGATTTTTATCAAAAGTGAGGTTTCTGTTAGAAAGGCTCAAAAAATGATTTGTTTTAACTTGCCAGTTTTTAATCCGTTTAGTCAAATATTTTTCCGGCACTCCTTCAATCTCATAACCTTCATTTTTATCAGCCACTAACATATTCCCGCCAATTCTCGGGTTAAAGGCTTTAATTATCTCCACTGCCTCTTTAGCTGTTTTTGCCTCTAATATTAGCCTGACATATGGCCTTCTGATATATGACACCTGATTTTCAGCCACATGCACAAAAGTAGATACATAAGCCACCCCCTTTTCATTTATGCCTCCATAATAACCATCTTCTTTAGGATTAGGATTTTGAATAATCAACTTTCTATATTTATCAGCTTTTCCGGCAAAAAGTTTAATCTCATCATCCCAGCGCATCCAGGGAACTGGATCTCTAGTCTTAATCAAAAACCACCCGCCATTTAATTGTTTTGCAACAGTAGTACACATAAAATAATTCCTTACTGAATTGTAACATAAAACTGCTTCTCGTACCTTTCGTGAAAACTTGGGGTTGACACCCTGTGAAAAATAGATAAAAATATATCAAAGTGGAAAAAAGTGGTGAAAAGCGGTGAAAACTATGTTAATTGGTCACTATCAAACTAAAACTTCAATAAAAGGTAGAGTTGCTTTACCCTCCAAACTTAAAAAAGCCCTTGGTAATAAGCTAATTATAACAGCTGGATATGAAAAATCCCTAATGATTGTGGCTGCCAAAGACTGGCAAACAGTAGTCGGAGAAATCACTAACAGAAAGCTTACTTTACAGCCTGCCCGTGCCACTGATCGCTTTCTTCTTGGTAGTGCCTTTGAGGTAGATCTTGACCTTCAAGGCAGGTTTATTGTCCCCAAATATTTAAGAAAATACGCTGATATTAAAGAAGAAGTCGTTTTTATCGGTGTTGGCAACAGAGTTGAGCTTTGGGATCAGAATAAATGGACAGAATATGAACAATATTTAGATGAAAATATCGACCAATTAGGTCAAAAACTGTCCTTTTACCATGAGGAAAAAGACAGTGCATAAACCAGTACTTTTACAACAAACAATAGATTTATTAAATATTAAGCCTAATAAGGCATATCTTGATTGCACTCTTGGCTCAGCCGGCCATGCAATTGAGATTATCAAGAAAGGAGGCAAACTTTACGCTATTGATGTTGATCCATCAGCTTTAACCAGAGCCAAAAAACGTCTCAAGGCCTGCTCAGATGTTTTTTACCGCTTACATCAGGAAAATTTTTCCAGGCTCAAACAAGCTGCTGATCATTTTAACTTAACATCAGTAGACGGCATATTAATGGATCTTGGTTTATCTAGTGAACAACTAGCTGATAAAAACAGAGGATTTTCTTTTCAGCTGGATGCCCCATTAGATATGAGAGCAGATCCAAAATCAGCAGTTACTGCTGCTGATCTTATTAACGGTTTAACTAAAGGAGAGCTAAATGAACTCTTTAAAAAATTGGGTCAAGAACAGCGTTCTTTACCAATTGCTGATCATATTGTTCGCGCCCGTCGACAACAACCGATTCAGTCCGCCTTAGAACTGGCGGAAATCGTGCGTCAGGCAGTGCCTTATACAGGTAAAATTCACCCGGCCACTAAAGTCTTTCAGGCTCTACGTATTGCTGTTAATGATGAATTAAACAACCTAAGAACTGCACTGCCCCAGGCTGTGAAGCTTTTAAAGCCTGGAGGAAGACTTGTTATTATAAGCTTCCATTCTTTAGAAGACAGAATTATTAAAAACTTTATTAAACAGGAGAAAAAATTAAAAAATTTAACTAAAAAACCAATCAGGCCGTCTCAGCAGGAAATAGCTGTTAATCCTCGAGCCAGAAGTGCCAAATTAAGAGCTGCTCAGAAAATATGACTAAATTACAAGAAAAACAATTATTAAAAAAATTAATTCGCAAATGCCGTCTTTGTATCGGTTTTTCTTTAGGATTAATATTTTGTCTTAATTTAATTAAAATGTTTTTCTCTAATAGAGCTTCTAATTGGGGACATAATTTAGAAGCTATTAAGCAACAAACTCAAACAATTAAACTGGAAAATTTAAATTTAAAAGGACAATTGGCTCAACAAACCGGAGGACTTAATCAATTAGCTCAACAAGCTCAGGAAAAAGGTTTTACTGATAAACCTGTTATTAAATACTTCAAATACTCTGTTTCTGTTGCCCAGAAATTGCCATGACTGCAAAATGGCGTCTTCTTAGCATTAATATTCTCTTTTCCCTTGCCGTTGTTTTACTTTTATCTAGACTATTTTACTGGCAGGTTTTAGCTGCTGATCAATTAGCCAGCATGGCAGAAGAACAACAGCTTTCTACCATTGAACTTCCTGCCAGGCGGGGAGAATTTCTTTTTAAAGATGGAAGTTTCTTAACAACTAATCAGTCTGCATATTTTGCTTATTTAATCAGAAATCCAGCTGATCCTTTCCCAGATGATTTAGCTCAAACATTAAGTCCATACATTTTTTCCTCAGTTACTTATTCAGCCACTCCTTCAGCCTTTCTTACTTTAGCTGATAAACAAAAACTACAGCATAAAGCTGAAGATGTTATTCAAGACAGAATAAATAATCAAAGATTAACCTGGATTCCTTTAGCTCATAAAATTGATAAAAACAGCAAACAGAAGTTAGAATCTTTTAATCTTCCTCAGTTATTTTTTGAAGATGAACAAAAACGCCTTTATCCTGAAGCATCAATGGCTGCTCACTTAATTGGTTTTGTTGGCTCTGATGAACAGGGAAGAGATATTGGCTATCATGGCCTTGAAGGCTATTATCAGAGAGAATTAGCCGGCAGACCAGGAATTATTCGTCAGGAAAAAGATGCTTTTAACCAGCCTATATTAATGGGTTCTTTTGTTGAACAGGAAAGGATTAATGGCCGTTTGCTCCAGCTTCATTTAGATAAAGCTATTCAGTATCTTATAGAAAAAAAACTTGCCAAAGCTGTTGATCAATTTAAAGCTTCTTCAGGTTCAGTTACTGTTATTGATCCAAACACAGGAGCTATTCTGGCCATGGCTTCTCTGCCCTCATATGATCCTGCAGAATATTATTTATACAACAAGAGAAATTTTCTTAACCCTGTTGTTTCTGATGCTTTTGAACCTGGCTCTATCTTTAAAATCTTTGTTATGGCAGCTGCTTTGGACACAGATACAGTTAAGCCTGACACTAAGTGTGATATTTGTCATGATTTGGTTAAGATTGATAAATATGAGATTGAAACCTGGAATAAAAAATATCATCCTGATTCAAGCATGACTGATGTTATTGTTCATTCTGATAATGTTGGCATGGTTTTTGTTGAGCAAAAACTAGGTAAAGACAAATTTCTTGAATATTTTAAAAAATTCGGTTTTCATCAGCCTGCTAATATTGATCTTCAAGATGAGATTATCCTTGAATACAAGCCTGATAAGCACTGGACTTATGTTGATTTAGCCACAGCCAGTTTTGGTCAGGGATTTCTTACTACCGGTATCCAACTTCTTCAGGCAGTGGCGGCTATTGCCAATGATGGCCAACTAGTTCAACTACGAGTTGTCAGTAAAGTTATTGGTGCCAGACGGGAGATAACTATACCTGTTAAAGTTAAAAACCAGGTTATTTCCAAGCAAACAGCTGATCAGATCACTGACATGATGGTAGCTGCAGCTAAAGATGGAGAAGCTAAGTGGGCAAGCATCAAAGGTCATAAAATTGCTGGTAAAACCGGTACTGCTCAAGTAGCTGTTGGCGGAAAATATGCTGAAGAAAAAACCAATGCTTCATTTATTGGTTTTGCTCCAGCTGATGATCCTAAATTTGCCATGCTGGTTACCTTAAAAGAACCAAAAACTTCACCCTGGGCTTCAGAAACTGCCGCTCCTCTCTGGTTTTCCATTGCTCAGGATCTTCTCAACTACTTCAATGTCGTTCCACAAGGGGAATAAATCTGCTACAATAATTTTATGCAAGATCAACCTGTTCAATCTCCAGTCACACCTAAGCCTTCAGTTACTCAAACACCACCACCATCTCCAGTTGAATCGCCACCACCAGCTCAATCACCAACACCTACATCTACATTTTCACCTCCACCGCCAGTTGCTCCATCCCAGCCAGTTGATTCACCACCAGATCCAGAAGAAAAAAAACCCAAAAAATTCTTTTCTATTCTCATTGCAATATTACTTATTGCTATTGCAGCAGCAGGGATAGTGTTTGGCTATCAATATTTTCAAAGATAGAAGAAGTTCAAGGTTTATCCTCGAAGTAATTGTTATATCAACCTAAATCGTGTCTGTCACTCGTATCCGCCTGCCTTTAATCTACTACCAGTAAGGGTTGGAACATAGTAGAATTAAACGATGCCACGAAATAACCAATCCGAACTTTTCTATTTAAATGAAGTATAAATTTATCTTAATTATTATTTTCAGCCTTGGCTTATTTTTAAGATTGTTTAATCTGGCTAGTCACCCGGTTAATTTAAATCGTGATGAATTGGCCATTGGTTACAATGCTTACTCATTAATTAATACTAGCTATGATGAGCATGGACAGGGCCCTTGGCCTTTGGCATTTGAGTCTTTTGGTGACTATAAACTGCCAGGACTAATTTACATGACCACCATACCGGTTAAATTATATGGCCTTAATGCTTTTAGTGTTCGTTTACCTAATGCTATTTTTGGATCATTACTTATTTTAATTGTTTATTTTTTAGCCAAAGAAATTTTTAAGTCAAAAAAAGCAGCTATTTACACCTCAATTTTTATTGCTTTATCATATTGGCATATTCATGGTTCTAGATCAGCTTATGAACCGATTGTTGCTTTAACTTTAAGTACCGCTTCTTTTTTATTTTTGCTCAAGTCTAAAAAAAGACCTATATGGCTATTTTTGACGATATTGTTCTCGATGTTGAGTTTTTACATTTACAACTCACCACTAATAATTGTTCCATTAATTTTAATCAGTTACCTAGTATTAAACCGAAAATATTATTTTAAAAATTTAACCATTACTCTAGTTAATTTAACTTTTTTTATCCTAGGAATGATTGTTTTTATTCAATTGACCAAACAAGTAAGTTTAGCTAGATCCCACACTACAGTTTTTGTTCAACCTCAACTAGTAGAAACTATTAATCAAAACATTCACTATTTACATACAGGCGGTTGGCCATTACCAATAGCTAGGATGATTAGTAACAAGCCGACAGAAATACTTTTAGCTCTATCAAAAAATTACTTATCTGCCTTTAATCCAACTTATTTATTTGCCACTGGAGATGATAACCCCTGGCATAACTTAGTCAACATCAATATAGGCAATCTTAACTTAATATTTTTGCCTTTATTTTTATTTGGCCTTTATCAATTAAAAAAGACCAAAATCAAGTCCAGTAGCCAATATTCATTTTTATGGCTATATCTTTTATTTTCTCCTATTCCTAATGCTATCTGTATTGACTCTCCAGTCACTAATAGGTTAATGGATTTTCATCTTAGTATTATTTTAATCAGCGTTTTCGGTTTGATGCATTTATCTCGAAAACTTAAATTTTTAACCTTGGCTATTTATTTTGGATTATTTACTTATTTTATTGCCGGTTATTGGTTTATTCATTCCCATAGACTAAGTCCATTCTGGGAAGATAAAACCAATGTATTAATGTATCAAGTCAAAAATATTGCCAATAACTATGACAGAATTTATATCACCAACAGTTTAGATGTCGGCTATATTTTTTTAGTTTTTTATTATCAATATGATCCAGCCCTATTTCAAAGTCAGGCTGGTTGGGTTAATGATGGATTTACCAGAGTAGTCTCTTTGGATAAATATAGTTTTGACCAGCTTGGGTTGAAAGCCTTAGCCAAAAGACACGAATCAGGTGAAAAAATATTGGTTGTAAATAGACAAAGCCAATATTTAAAAGAGCCTGCCGACGTTCCAATTACCATTAAAGATAATAACAACAAAATTCTTTGGTCAGCAGAAGAAATTATTATTCCATGAAAAACGTTGTTATGTCTAATTTTTGCTCATCTGATGTAAAATATATCTATGTCTTTTTTAAAGGATTTAATTCCCCAGAGACTTATTAATCTTTTCTGGCATCTATCTAAAGCTGTTTTGGCTAATCTAATTTACGGCTTTCCTTCTAAAGAATTAACAGTTATTGGTATTACCGGCACTTCTGGTAAAACTACTACTGCTCATTTAATCTACCATCTTTTAAACAAATCTGGATTCAAAGTTGCCCTTATTTCCACTCTTTCTGCCAAGATCGGTGATCAGGAAATTGGCACTGGTCTGCATGTTACCAGCCCTGACCCTTTTCTTTTACAAAAACTTTTAAAGCAAATAGCTGATAAGGGCTATAATTATGCTGTTTTAGAAGTTACTTCTCATGGTCTTGATCAGTATCGTACTTGGGGCATTAATTTTACTTATGCTATTTTAACTAATATTACTCATGAACATCTTGATTATCATAAAACATTTAAAAATTATCAGCATGCCAAACTTAAATTAATAAAATCAGCCACTATTGCTGTTTTGAATAAAAACGACAAATCTTTTTTATCTGCTAAAAAATCTGCTTCTGGAAAAATAATTCCCTATTCTTCTAAATCTTCCTATAATCTTCCCTTAACTCTTCTAGGTGATTTTAATCAAGCTAACTTGTCTGCTGCTGTTGCTGTGACCAAAGACTTAGGCTTAAAAGGTGAATCTATTAAAAAAACTTTAAAAACTTTTCCTAGTCTTCCCGGCAGAATGGAATTTATTCAAACTAAGCCTTTTACTATTATTATTGATTTTGCTCATAAGCCTGATGCTTTGGAAAAAGCTTTAAAGTCAATCAGAAACATAAAAAAGAAAAAAGGCAGAATCATTTCTCTCTTTGGCTCTGCTGGCTTAAGAGACAAACAAAAACGACCTTTAATGGGAGAAATATCTGCTAGATTAGCAGATATAACTGTCTTAACTGCCGAAGATCCTCGCACAGAAGATGTTAATCAGATTATTGAAGAAATATATCAAGGCTGTTTAAAGGCTAAAGCTAAAAATATTCACAAAATTCCTGATAGACAGCAGGCTATTAATTTAGCCATTAAATTAGCTAAACCTGATGATATTGTTGTTCTTTTTGGCAAAGGACATGAAAAATCTATCTGTTTTGGTAAAATAGAACATCCTTGGTCTGAGCACCAGGCCGTTGAAAAGGCTTTAAAATTAAAAAAATAAATATGAAATCTAACTTTACCGCTGTTATTTTAGCCGCTGGCAAAGGCACTCGTCTCAATTGCCAAAAAGAAAACAAAGTTACTAAAAAATTAGCTGGCAAACCTATGATTTTCTACACCATAGATCTATTGAAAAAAACTGGCATTGATTCAATTGTTGTAGTCATTGGTTTTGCTCAGGAATCAGTTAAACAAATTCTTGGAGATAAATATATTTATGCTGTTCAGAAAAAACCTTTAGGTACAGGCAACGCTGCTCTATCTGCTCTGCCACATCTTTCACAAACCTGCCAGCATGTTTTAGTTTTAAATGCTGATGATTCAGCTTTTTATCAGTCAGAGGATATTAATCAATTAATAAATGTTCATCTTAAAAACAAAGCTGATATGTCTTTAATCACTGTTATTAAAAACAATCCTCAAAAACTTGGCCGCATTATTCGTGATAAGAATAAACAAGTTACCGCTATTGTTGAATACAAAAATGCTAATCAACAGCAAAAAAAAATCAAAGAAGCTAATACTGCCACTTATTGTTTTACTAAACAATTTTTACAAGAATATTTACCTCAAGTTAAACCCAATCCTATTTCTCAGGAATACTATTTAACTGATCTTCTGGAAATAGCTGTTAAAAACAATAAGCAAGTATCTGCTATTCAGCTTTCTCAAACCAGCCATTTTCAGGGAGTTAATACTAAAGAAGATTTGCAATTGGCAGATAAAAAAATGAAGCAAAAAAATTAATGCTTAATAAAATAAAATCTATTCATTTTACTGGCATTAAAGGCGTGGGCATGACTGCCTTAGCTCTTTGCGCTCAGGATTTAGGCATCAAAGTTACTGGAAGTGATACTGATGAAATATTTCCTACCAGTCAAATATTAAAAAAAAGAAAATTTAAAATTAAAATTGGCTTTAATCAAAAAAATATTCCTCAGGATTGCCAACTGCTTATTTACACAGGTGCTCATGGCGGTTCTTCTAATCCAGAAGTAATTTCTGCTCAAAAACAAAAAATTCCTGTTCTTAGTCATGCCAAAGCTTTAGCTTTGTTTTCCAACACCAAAAAAACCATTGCTGTTGCTGGAGTAGGCGGTAAGTCCAGCACCTCAGCCATGCTGGCTGTTGTTTTAGAAAAAGCCGGGTTTCAGCCTAGCTTTGCTGTTGGTGTTGGCAACATTCCTGCTATTCATACCCCAGGCAAATTTAATAAAAAGACTGAGCTATTTGTCATAGAGTCTGATGAGTTTATTGCTGATCCTCATAAAGATCCTACTCCTAGATTTCATTATCTTAATCCGCATATTGCTATTATCACTAACCTGGAACACGATCATCCTGATGTTTATCCTACTTTAAAACATGTTTTTAAGTCATTTAAAACTTTTGTTGATAAAGTTGATAAGCAGGGAGCTATTATTGTTAATATTGATAATCCTCGCATTCAACAGTTTGTTAAAACTCTTGATAAACAGGTTATCACTTATGGATTTTCCCCTCAGGCAGATTGGCAGATTATTAAAAATCATTTAGCTGATCAAAAACAGTTTTTTACTCTTAAATACAAAGATTTTACTTTTCCTGAAATGATTCTTAATGTTCCCGGCAAATTTAATATTCTTAATGCTGCTGCTGCTATTGCCGTCAGTCATTTCCTTGGTGTTTCTATGGAAAAAATTCAGCAGGGAATTAAAGCTTTTACCGGCACTCTTCGTCGTTTTGAACATATTGGTCAAACTAATAATATTCTTTTTTATGACGACTATGCTCATCATCCTATTGAAATTAAAGCTTTATTAAAAGCCGCCAAAGACTGGTTTCCTAATAAACGCCTCATTGCCATCTTTCAATCTCACACTTATAGTCGCACTCATGCTTTATTATCAGAGTTTGCCAACAGTTTTACTTTAGCTCATCAGGTATTGATTAATGATATTTTTTCTTCAGCTAGAGAAACAGACAATCTTGGTTTAATTGGCGATAAATTTACTCAAGCCATTCAAAAACATCATCCCAGAACTTTTTACTGTCCAGACCAACAAGCAACCATTAATTATCTTCTTGACAATGTTCAAGCAAACGATGTTGTTTTTACTATTGGTGCTGGCAATAATTTTCTTTGGCATAAACCTATTATTAAATCTTTGAAAAATTATAAAATTCTAAAAAAGCAACTTCCAGATATTAAAACTAATGAACCATTGAATAAATACACTACTTTTAAAATTGGCGGTCCTGCCAGATATTTTTTCAATGCTAAGACAAAACAGGATTTAATTAAAGCTGTTAAATTAGCTCGTCAGCTTAAAATCCAATTCATTGTTCTTGGTAATGCCAGCAATATTTTAATTTCTGATAAAGGCTTTGCTGGTTTGGTTATTAAAAATTCTACAGATAAAATTAAAATTAATTCAGGATTATTAAAAGTTAAAAAAACTTCTTCAATTAAACCTCGCTTCCAATCTTTAAAAAACAATCAAGTTAATGAAATTCTTAAATTAGATTACGATCAATCGCAATATCCTCAAATTTCAGTTACCTTAGATAGCGGAATACCTTTAGCTAAAGTTATTTCCTATCTTCTGAAAAAGAACATTACTGGCTTAGAATGGTTTGCTGGTATTCCTGCTACTATTGGCGGTGCTGTTTTCATGAATATTCATGGCGGTAAAAAATTCTTTTCTGATTATTTAATTCAAGCAGAAATTCTAGATGAGGACAATAAGATAAAAACAGTTTCTGCAGACTATTTTAACTTTGATTATGATCAATCAAAATTAAAGCAAACTAAAGACACTATTTTAACTGTTACTCTTAATCTTTTTAAAGGTCCTAAAAAGCAGGCTATGAAAATTGCTAAGTCATGGGTTGAATTTAAAAGCAACCAGCCTCAGCGCTCTGCTGGCTGTATTTTTCAGAATCTTACTTCTGCGCAACAAAGAAAACTCAACCTTTCTACTCCCTCTACAGGTTATGTTATTGATAAGTTTTTACATTTAAAGGGCAAAACCATTGGTCAGGCACAAGTCTCTGAAAAACACGCTGGTTTTATTGTTAATCTTGGTAGAGCTAAAGCAGATGATATTTTAAAACTGATAAATTTAATTAAAAAAACTGCTAAACAAAAATTAGATATTAATCTAAAATTGGAAATAGGCTTCTTAGGTTTTGATTAACAGGTATAATATAGCTTATGGCAAAATTAATCATCAAAGGCGGCATTCCTCTCAAAGGCGTAGTTAAACTGGCAGGTGCTAAAAATGCCAGTTTTAAATTAATGATTGCTTCACTCCTTTCTTCTCAAGAAACAAAACTTCTTAATTTTTCCCGTATTGCTGATGTAGATTTAGTTAAAAAAATCATCATTTCTCTTGGTGCCAAAGCCTATTCAGCTGGCGATCGCACCATCTTTATTCATCCTCAAAAACTAACTTCTTCAATTGTTCCTAAGAATTTAGGTTTAGCTTCTCGGGCTTCCAGCATGTTTATTGCTCCTCTTTTAGTTAGGAATAAAAAAGCTGTTGTCCCTTTGCCTGGTGGAGACAAAATCGGCAAACGTCCTCTTGATCGTCACTTTGATGGCTTAAGAGCTTTAGGAGCTAAAATTGAATTTAAAAAAAATACTATTCAAGCTTCTTGTAACCAACTAATTGGCACTACCTATAAATTTCCTAAAAATAGCCACACTGGTACAGAAACTTTAATCATTGCCGCTGTTATGGCTAAAGGTAAAACTACTATTATCAATGCTGCTCAGGAGCCTGAGGTAGATGACTTAATTAAAATGCTCAACAATATGGGCGCCAAAATTAAAAGAAAACCCCACAGAGCTATTGTCATTCAGGGAGTTACCCAGCTTAATTCTGTGGCTCACAAAGTCATGCCTGACAGAAATGAAGCTGTTTCTTATGCTATTGCCGCCCTAATCACTAAAGGCGACATTATTCTGGAAAATGCTAAAAAAGAACATTTAACTGCTTTTCTTGCCAAAGTTGAAAAAGCAGGTGGTGGTATAGAAATAGGGGACTATGGTATTCGCTTTTATTATAAACAGCCATTAAAAGCTGTTAATATTATTACTCAGCCTCATCCTGGCTTTATGACAGATCACCAGCCTTTGTGGTCAGTTTTAGCTACTCAATCTCAAGGTGTATCTAAAATTATAGAAGCAGTATTTACTTCCAGATTTCAATTTGCTCAGGATTTAATCAAAATGGGAGCTAAAATTAATTTTTTCCAGCCAAAGCCAAAAAATCCAAACAAATTTTACAATTTTGATATTAAAGACGATTCTCCGGACAATTTTCATGGCATGAAAATAACTGGCATAACTCCTCTTAAGGGAATTAATATTAAAGTTACTGATATCCGAGCTGGCGCTACTTTAGCTTTAGCTGGTTTAACTGCTAAAAACAAAACTGTTCTTAATCATATTCATCATATTGATCGAGGTTATGAGGATTTTGCCGGCAGATTAATGAAATTAGGCGCTGATATTAAAAGAATAGACTAATCATGACAAACAATCATAAAAAAATTGTTGTTATCGGTGGTGGCACTGGTAGTTTTGTTTTACTCTCTGGTTTGAAACAATATCCTGTTGATTTAACTGCCATTACTCCGGTCACTGATGATGGCGGTTCTACCGGCAGACTTCGTGATGAATTTGGTTTTCTTCCTGTTGGAGACATGCGTCAGTGTTTGGCTGCTTTAGCTCCTGAAAATGGCTTTTTACGTCAGCTTCTTATTTATCGCTTTACTAAAGGTTGGGGACTCAAAGGCCACAACCTGGGCAATCTTATTCTTACCGCCCTTGAAGACATGGTTGGTTCTGAGCCTGAAGCCATAATTCAGGCAGCTAAAATTTTCCGCCTCAAAGGCAAAGTCATGCCTGTGTCTAAAAAACTGGTTAAATTAGCTGCTCAATATTCTAATAACAAAACTATTGTTTCTGAACATAAAATCGAAACTCATAAACTTAAACCAGGAGAGAAAATAATCAAGCTTTATACTATTCCTTCAGCCTCAATTAGCCCTGATGTGCGTCAAGCCATAAAAGGAGCAGACTTAATTATTTTTGCCCCAGGAGATCTTTACAACAGCATTATTGCCAATTTAGTTATCAAAGGCGCTAAAAAAGCCCTTAAGCAATCTCCAACCAAATTAGCCTATATCGTCAATCTAATGACTCTTAATAGTCAAACTCATAATTTTACTGCCAAAGATCACCTTAATGAAATAGAAAAATATTCTGGGAGAAAAATAGATAAAATTATTATTAATAAACAACCAATTCCTCAATCTATTATTAAAGCCTACCAAAAACAGCAGGAATATCCTGTCAAAGATGATTTACACAACAATAATAGAGTTATTCGTAAAAACCTTTTAGCCCAATCTACTTATCAAAAACCTAAGGCAGATACTTTAAAAAGAAGCCTTCTTCGTCATGATTCTAAAAAACTGGCTAAAGCTATTATTAGTTTGTTGAATTGATGTTAATATTTTACTTGTTTATAATCACATTATGGCTTTACTTTTAGGATTACTGATTTTTTCTTTTACTATCACTTCTGTCAGCCTAGTTCCTTTTATTAATTTGCTTTACAAACTTCGCTTTATTCGTCAATCACAAAAGACCAAAGACGCTTTTGATAAACCAACTCCTATTTTCGATAAACTTCATGCCCATAAAAAAGGCACTCCTGTTGGTGGAGGCTTTTTAGTTATTAGTATAGTTACTCTTCTATTCTTTCTTCTTTTTCCTTTAGCTAAATATCTTGGCGTTTTTGTTACTAATGTTTTACCTATTAAAGAAGAAATCCATGTTATTTTTCTTACTTTTATTTCCTTTGCTATTTTAGGCCTTTATGATGACATTATGAAATTCTTTAAATTTAAGCGAACAGGGTTTTTTGGCTTAAGATTAAGGCATAAATTTGCCATTCAGTGGTTTTTAGCTTCCATCATAGCCGCCTTATTATATTTTAATCTTAAAATCAGTATTTTATATATTCCCTTTTTAGGAGTTTTTAATCTAGGCTGGGGCTATATTCCCTTTGCTGCTTTTGTCATTGTTTCTTTTGCCAATGCTGTTAATATTACTGATGGGCTTGATGGTTTAGCTTCTGGTATTTTGATGATTGCTTTATTTGCTTTCTGGTTTTTATCTGCTTCTATTTTAGATACGCCTCTTTCTTTCTTTTTAGCTCTCTGGCTGGGCAGCATTATTGCCTTTTTATATTTTAATGTTTATCCTGCCAGAATTTGGCTTGGTGATGTTGGAGCTCTTTCTTTTGGAGCCACTTTTGCAGTTGTTGGTCTTTTATTAGGCAAAACCATGGCCTTATTAGTCATCGGCGCTCTTTTTATTGTTGAAGTTCTTTCCAGCATGCTTCAATTATTATCAAAAAAATTCCGTAAAAAGAAAATATTTTCAGTTTCTCCTTTTCATCTTTGGTTGCAGACAAAAGGTTGGGAAGAACCCAAAATTGTTACCCGTGCCTATTTGGCCAGTATTATGCTGGCAATTTTTGGCGTTTGGCTGGCATTAATTTAACTTTATGCAGTTTATAGATAAAAACATTGCTGTTTTAGGCTTAGGCCTGGAAACACTTGATCTTATTCATTGGCTCAAACAACATGTTCAAAACAGTTCTATTACTATTTTTGATCAAAAAACAGATTCTGAGCTTAAATCAGAATTAACCCAAATTAAGGATTTGCAGTCTTCGAAGGTTTTTAAAACTATCAGCTTTTCTTTAGGAAAAAATTACCTGCAGTCAGGTTTAACTGATTTTAACATTATTTTCCGCTCCCCTGGATTTTATCGTTTACACCCCGCAGTCATTAAAGCTGTTAAAAAAAATATTCCTATTTCCAGTTCTATTAAGTTGTTTTTCCAACTTTGTCCTTGCCCCATCATTGGCGTTACTGGCACTAAAGGTAAGGGGACCACTACTGCTTTAATTCATAAAATCCTTCAAAGTTCTGGTAAATCTTCTTATCTTGCCGGCAATATTGGCAAATCACCTTTACAATTATTAGCAAAACTAACCAAAAAAGACATTGTTTGTTTAGAATTATCTAGTTTTCAGCTTCAGGATATACAGCAAAGCCCGCATACAGCTGTAGTTTTAAATATTGCCAGCGAGCATCTTGATGTTCATAAAAATACTAATGAGTATCGTCAGGCTAAAGCAAATATTATTAATTTTCAAACAAAAAAAGACTATGCTGTTCTTAATGCTGATTATTCTTTTTCTGCTTCATTAAAAAACAAAACTTTAGCTTCAGTCTTCTTTTTTTCTCGCCAAAAGCAAGTTAAAGGCAGTTATGTAAAAGATAATAAAATTTATCTTAATCTTAATAAACCTATTCTTATCGGTTCCACTGATAAACTTCTTCTTCGTGGTCAGCATAATTGGGAAAATATTACTGCTGCTATTACTGCTGCTAGTCTAAATAAAGCTGATACTTCTTCTATTAAAAAAGCAGTTTTTTCTTTTAAAGGCTTAGTCCATCGCTTGCAATTAATTAAAACTATTAATAAGGTTAGTTTTTATAATGATTCTTTTTCTACTACTCCGGAAACTGCCATTGCTGCCATCAAATCTTTTACTCAGCCAATAATTATTATTCTCGGTGGCTCAGACAAAGGTTCTGATTATACTCAATTAGCTCAAGAAATTGTCAAGAGTTCAAATATTAAAACTATAATTTTAATCGGTCATATGACTGAAAAAATTCATCAGGCTATTAATCAAGCAAATGGTTTTAAAGGAAAAACTATTAAGGGCTTAACCAATATGCAGCAAATAGTCAACAAAGCTTTTGCTTTATCAGAACCAGGCGATGCAATCATTCTTTCTCCAGCCTGTGCCAGTTTTGATATGTTTAAAAACTATAAACATAGAGGTAATCAGTTTAAATATTGGGTTAAAAAACTAGCTTAGATAGATTTTAACTTATGCCCAAATTCTTCCACAAATCTAAACCATCTCCTGATTTTTTACTTCTTGCCATTGTTTTAATAATTACTTTATTTGGCATAATCATGATTTACAATGCTTCTATTATTGAAGCCTATCAATTGTTTGCAGATAAATACCGTTTTCTTAAACTTCAATCTCTTTGGCTGGGACTCGGCTTACTAGCTCTTTTTACTGCCTATCTTACACCATATCAGTTAATTAAAAAAATAGCTCCAACTTTGCTAGGAATCAATATTCTTCTTTTAATTGCTGTTTTAATTCCCGGCATAGGCAATCAGGCTTTAGGAGCTAGACGCTGGATTAATATTGCTGGCTTTACTCTTCAGCCCACAGAAATGATTAAACTAACTCTGCCTCTTTATCTCTCTTCTTGGTTATCAAAAGAAAAACCTTTTTGGCCTTATTTAGTTATTCTGGCTCTGATTCTAATTTTAATTATGCTTGAACCTGATTTAGGAACAAGCATTGTTGTTATTTTTACAGCTGTTGCTGCTTTTTATTTTTCCGGAGCTTCAATGTTTAAAATGCTTATTTTAGGCATTCTTGGCAGTTTGTCTGGGATTGCCTTAATTTTTTCCTCTTCCTATAGAAAAAACCGCTTATTAACATTTCTTAATCCTAGCACTGACCCTCTTGGTAATTCTTATCATATTCGTCAGGCCTTAATTGCTATTGGTTCAGGCGGATTTTGGGGTTTAGGTTTAGGTCAATCACGTCAGAAATATCAGTTTCTTCCTCAGGTAACCACTGACTCTATTTTTGCTGTTATTGCTGAAGAAATCGGTTTTTTTGCTTCTGCCATAGTAATTCTTTTTCTTTTTTTCATTGTTTTCAGAGCTTTAAATATTAGTCGCTATGCCCCTGATAAGTTTACTAAATTGCTTTCTTTCAGTATTGCTTGCTGGTTTGGTATTCAGATTTTTATTAATCTAGGAGCTATGCTGGCCCTGGTTCCTTTAACCGGAGTTCCTCTGCCTTTCATTTCCTATGGCGGCTCTTCTTTAATTATCAGCTTAACTGCTGTTGGGCTTTTATTAAACATTTCCAGATTTAAAGTAAAAAGGTAAAATATTCTTATGCCTAGAAAAACTATTGTTATTACCGGCACTCATTTAACTCCAGCTCTAGCTTTGATTGATAAGTTAACTAAAAACAATTGGCATATTATTTATCTTGGCAAAAAGAAAAAAGAACAGCAATTGCTTCCTAAAGGTGTTAGGTTAATCTATATTTCCTCTGGTAAACTTCAGCGTTTTAATAAAATTTCTTCTTTAACTACAGGCATTAAACTACCCTTTGGTGTTTTTCAATCTTTCCATTATTTAAAAAAAATTAAACCTGTTTTAGTTCTTAGTTTTGGCGGCTATACTTCTGTCCCTGTTTGTTTATCTGCTAAACTGCTTAGTATTCCTATCATTATCCATGAACAAACTTTAGCAGCAGGTTTAGCTAATAAATTAATCGCTCCTTTAGCTAAAAAAATTGCTATTTCCTGGTCTCAATCACAAAAATATTTTCCTCAAAAGAAAACAGTTTTAACTGGCAATCCTATCAGAAGGGAACTATTAAAACCCAAAAAATCAACTAAATACCAAATACTAAATACTAAATATCCAGTCATTTACATTACTGGTGGTAGTCAGGGTTCTCTCATTATTAATCAAACAATTTCCTCAATTTTAGAAAAATTATTAGCCAAATATTCAATTGTTCACCAGTTTGGCTTAGTTCAAGCAGACAATCATTGGCAGCAGCAGCTTGATTTGCAGAAAAATTTACCTGAGGAATATCAAAAAAGATATTTACTTCAAAAATGGTTTTCTGCTTCTGAATTAACAGCAATTTTTAACAAAGCTGATTTAGTTGTCAGCAGGTCTGGAGCAAATACTGTTATTGAACTAGCCTTTTTTGCCCAGCCTGCTTTATTAATCCCTTTGCCTTTTGCTCAAAAAAATGAACAAATGGCTAATGCTCAGTTTTTAGCTCAAAAAGGAACCGCTCAAATTTTAAATCAAAAAGATTTGTCTGCAAAATCCTTATTTACTGCCATTACCTCAATGATCATTCAAATCAATCAGTTTAAAGCTAGAGCTAAGAAGCTTAAACCTTTGATTATTGATCAGGGCACAGATAATCTTTATCGTTTAATTATTGAGGTTATCAGTGGCAGTTAAAAAATTCAAACACCGATTTTATCTGCCTTTTCTAAAATTAATCTCACAGTTTTTGCCGATTTTTTTATTAATCTCAGGGATCTATTATCTCAGTCAATCTCAATTTTTTTCCATAAAACAAATTAATTGTCAATTAGATAATTTTCCTTGCCCTTTGAAACTTGAGCCAATCCTGATTAATTCAAGAAATAAAAATATATTTACTTTTTCTAAAGCCAGTATTGAAAATCAATTAAATTCCTCTGATCTTAATTTTGCTGATATTCAGGTTAAAAAAAAATTGCCTCAAACTTTGATAATTACTATTAATAGTCGTTTACCCTTAGCTCAACTGGCTCCTGTTAAAAATATGGAGTTTACTGCTTTAACCAGCACTGCTTCAGCTAGTCTATCCGGACAAATAATAAACCAGTTTTATAATCTGGATAGTTCAGGCACTGTTTATGCTCAATCTGACCAACAAGCTTATGATTTAGCTCTTGTTCTTATTCCGGAAAATCAACCTATATCCCTCGGCAAATCTGATATTAGTCAGCTTATTGTTGAAATAATAAATTCTTTGCAGGAGCATTTTGTTTCTTTTGAATCTGTTGCTTGGCTTAATCAAGACGTTCTAATTGTTAAAACCATTCCACTTTCTTATGCGATTCTTAATATCCACAAATCTTTTTCTTCTCAAGTTGCCTCTTTACAATACATTTTAGCGGGAAGTAAAATAGAGAAAGAATTGCCTACAAAAATAGACCTAAGGTTTGATAAACCGGTCTTAACTTATTAACATGGCTAAAAACAAAATAATTTCTGCCATTGATATTGGTACTACCAAGGTATCAACCATCATTGCCTCAATTGATGAAGAATCTGAAAGAATCAATGTCATTGGCGTAGCCAATACTCCATCTAAAGGTTTGCGCAAAAGTCAAATTGTTGACATAGAAGAAACTATTGAATCTATTACTCAAAGTGTTGAAGCCGCAGAAAGAATGGCCGGTTATTCTATATCTTCCAGTCTAGTTTCTGTTTCAGGTTCTCATATAGAGTCCATTAATTCTAAAGGTATGGTGGCAGTTGCCAATCCTGAAGGTGAAATTAATGAGGAAGATGTCAATAGAGTCATTGAATCAGCTCGGGCTGTTTCTTTGCCCACTTCCAGAGAAATTCTTCATGTAATTCCTCGTGATTTTAAAGTTGATTCTCAGGAAGGTGTTAAAGATCCGGTTGGTATGGGCGGCATTAGGCTGGAAGCCGAGGCCCACATAATTACTGGCTATAGTACTGCTATGCGCAATATTACTAAGTGTGTTTCTGAAATTGGTGTTGATGTCAGCAGTTTAGTATTTACTGGCTTAGCCAGTGCAGAAACCGTTTTAACTGCCACTGAAAAAGAATTAGGAGTGGTTTTAATAGATATTGGCGGCGGCAGCACTTCTGTTTCTGTTTTTTCTGAAGGCGCTCTTTCTTTTTCTTCAGTTTTACCGGTTGGTGCAAAAAATATCACTAATGACCTAGCTATTGGTTTACGTGTTAGCTTAGAATCTGCTGAGAAAATAAAATTAGAATTATCTAAACATAAAAAAGACTATACAGCTAGTAAAAGCAAAGAAGATGATGAAATTAACACTAAACACCTGAATTTAAATGAAGAGGTCGGCAAGCTTTCTCGTAAAACATTAGTAGAAGGTATTATTAGGCCTCGCTTAAATGAGATTTTTGATATGGTTGGTCAGGAGTTAAAAAAATCAGGCTTTGGCGGCACTACTCCGGCTGGCGTAGTTATTAGTGGTGGTGGAGCTGAAACAGTTGGCTTAATTACTTCCTGCAAACGCTGTTTGTCTATGCCTGCTCGGATTGGCTATCCTAAAGGCTTATCAGGTTTAGTTGATGAAATTAAATCACCGGCTTTTGCTGTTGGCTGGGGTTTAATTCTTTATGGTGTTAAAAATGCTAAAGGTATTAAATCAGATTCTTCTTTAAAGGCTGTTGGTAAACTTATCAGTAAAATAAAAGTTAAAGGCACTTTAGAAAAAGGTGTTCAATTAATTAAATCATTCTTGCCCTAAATATAAAAATAAGCTATTGTAGTTGTATAAATAAAATTCTCCTGCCTCGGATTTTAATCTGACTTTGAATAAATAAAGTTAATATATATGGCGCTAGTAAAACCAGATTTAAATACTTTTGCAAAGATTAAGGTTCTTGGTATTGGCGGTGGTGGCAATAATGCTTTAAATACCATGATTGATTCGGAAAAAATAAAAGGAGTGGAGTTTGTTGCAGTTAATACCGATGCCCAAACTCTTTTAGCTTGTCAAAGTGAAACCAAACTCCAGATTGGAGATAAACTTACCCGGGGATTAGGTTCAGGCGCTGATCCAAGTATCGGCAAAGAAGCAGCTGAAGAATCAAAAGAAAAAATTCAGGAGCTTCTTTTTGACTCTGACATGGTTTTTATAACCTGCGGTATGGGTGGAGGCACTGGTACTGGTGCCAGTCCTATTATTGCTGAAATTGCCAAAGAAACAGGAGCATTAACAGTAGCTGTAGTCACCAAGCCATTTCTTTTTGAAGGCACCAGAAGAATGGTAACAGCTCAGGAAGGCATAGAAGTTCTTAAAGACAAAGTTGATACTTTAATTGTTGTTCCTAATCAGAAGCTCATGGACATTGTTGATAAAAATATTACTCTTCTTGATGCTTTTAGAATGGCTGATGGTGTTTTAATGCAGGGTGTTCAGGGAATTTCCGATCTTATTACCACAGCTGGTTTAATTAATGTAGACTTTGCTGATGTTAAAAGTGTTATGAAAGATGCTGGTACTGCTTTAATGGGTATTGGCAGTGGAATTGGTGAAAACAGAGCTCAGAGTGCCGCTCGTTCAGCTGTTTCTTCTTCACTTCTGGAAACTTCAATTAAAGGAGCTAAAGGTCTTTTATTCAATATCATTGGTGGCACTGATTTAACCATGAATGAAGTTTATCAGGCTTCAGATATAATTTCTAAATCAGCTGATGCTGACGCCAATATTATTTTCGGAGCTACTATTGATGAATCATTAGTTGACCAGATTAAGATTTCAGTTATTGCTACTGGCTTTGATGAAACCAGACAGCGTCTTCAGGATCTTTCTGATAGAAGCACTTCTTCTGCTCAACCATCTGACGATAGCACTGATGATGATCAGACAACTGATGATGACAAAGATGACCCTGATGGTCAGAAAAAAGAACTTTCAGAAGCCAATGGAGAAGAACAAGACGAATTTGACATCCCTGCCTTCTTAAGACAGGGAAGATAAGGTATAATCTATCATTATGATTTTTAATCAATCAATTATTATTTTCAGTGCCTAGCTCTTTTTTAAGGGTTGGCCACTATAATCGCCATCAGGCGATTTTTTTGTTATCATAACAGCATGACTTTAAAAATTAAAAACTTTCAGAAAAAAAAGAATTTGCCTAAACTTGAACATCAGGTTTTAAAATTTTGGGATAAAACTAAAGCTTTTGAAAAATCCATTCAGTCAAGAGATCCAAAAAAATCTTATGTTTTCTATGATGGTCCTCCTTTTGCCACAGGCTTGCCTCATTATGGTCATATTTTGTCATCAACCACAAAAGATGCAATTCCTCGTTACTGGACTATGAAAGGTTATCGGGTTGAACGTGTTTGGGGTTGGGATTGTCATGGTTTACCTATTGAAAACATAATTGAAAAAGAATTAAACCTTAAAGGTGGCAAAAAAGCCATTGAAAAAATGGGCATTGATAAGTTCAATGCAGCCTGCAAAGCTTCTATTTTGCGCTTTGATAAACAATGGGAAAAAACTGTCAAAAGAATGGGCAGATGGGTGGATTTTAAAAATTCCTATAAAACCATGGATTCTGACTATATGGAATCTGTTTGGTGGGCTTTTAAAACTCTTTATCAAAAAGATTTAGTTTATCAAGGTAAAAGAGTTATTCTTTACTGTCCTCGCTGTGGTACTCCCTTATCTAACTTTGAAATTGCCATGGATAATAGCTATAAACAGATTAACGACACTTCCACTATATATAAATACCCTCTTAAAAATGAAAAAAACACTTTTCTTTTAGCTTGGTCAACTACTCCCTGGAACAAATTAGCCACTACAGCTTTAGCCGTTAATCCTAGCTTTACTTATCTTAAAATTAAACAAGGCAAAGAAAACTATATCTTAGCTGAAAACACTGTAAAAATTCTTAATAATAAGCCATATAAAGTCATTAAAAAATACCAAGGCAAAGACTTACAGAATTTACAATTTGTAGAGCATTTCCAGTTTTATAAACCTAAAAAAGGAGACAAGCATGGAGTAGTCATAGCTGATGATTTTGTTACAGATGAAGAAGGAACAGGAATAGTTACCTTAGCTATCTATGGAGAAGATGATTATCGGGTAATGACAAAACACAAGATTCAATTAATAGAACATGTTGATGACCAGGGCAAGCTTAAACCAGAAGTTAAACCTTGGCAGGGAATGTTTATCTTAAAAGCTGATCCATTAATTAATCAGGATCTTGAAAACAGAAATCTTATCTATAGAAATGATCCCTACAATCATCGGGTACCTGTCTGTTATCGTTGTAATACCCGTTTATATTACGCTCCTATTCCGGCCTGGTTTATTAACATTCAAAAATTAAAACCAAGCTTAACTAAAGCCAATCAAAACATTAATTGGTATCCAGCATATTTAAAACATGGTCGTTTTGGTGAAGGTATTAAAAATGCTCCTGATTGGAATATATCAAGGTCTCGTTATTGGGGAACTCCTATGCCTATATGGATTGGTAAGAAAACCAATAAAATACGAGTCATTGGTTCAAAAGAAGAACTAATTAAATGGGCAGTTGATAAAAACAAGGTCAAAGATTTAAAAGACATTCACCGTCAGTTTATTGACGATATTGAGGTCTGGGTTGATGATCAAAAAACCGAAAAAGGTAAAAGAGTAGAGGAAGTTTTTGATTGTTGGGTTGAGTCTGGCAGTATGTCTTTTGCCGCCCTTCACTATCCTTTCAAAAACAAGAAAAAATTTGAAGATAATTATCCAGCTCAATTCATTTCTGAATATATTGCTCAAACCAGAGCCTGGTTTTATACCCTTCATGTAATGTCAGTTGCTCTTTTTAACAAACAAGCTTTTGAAAATGTTTTAACTACCGGCACTATCATGGCTGAAGATGGCACTAAAATGAGTAAGTCAAAGAAAAATTTTCCTGACCCTCATCTTTTAATGGAAAAGTATGGCGTTGATGCTTTAAGGTTTTATTTAATGTCTTCTTCTGTTATGAAAGCTGATAATCCTAATTTTTCTGAATCTAGCGTTAAAGAAATATATCAAAAACTAATTAATATTTTGTGGAATACTTTTAGTTTTTACAAACTATATATTAATAATAATGCCAGCCATCCCATCCCCAGCCAGGATCATGTTATGGATAAATGGTTAGTTAGTTTAACTAATCATTTAATTAAAAAAACTACTCAGTATTTAGATAACTACAATACTGTTAACGCCTGCAAGCAAATACAAAGCTATGTTAATGATCTATCAACTTGGTATTTACGCCGTAGCCGTGAAAGATTAAAAACCGACAAAAAAGCTCAAAACACTTTTGCTTGGGCATTAATTCAGTTATCCAAAGTCATGGCTCCTATCACCCCCTTTATATCCGAGACTATTTATCAAAATCTTGGTTTTAATAGTTCAGTTCATTTGACTGATTGGCCTCAAGTTGATAAAACAGTCTTACATTCTCTTTTAGAAACAAATATGGATTTAGCCAGACAAGTAGTTGAAAAAATTCATTCTCAAAGAAAAGAATTAAAAATTAAAGTTCGTCAACCATTAGCTTCAGTCACAGTTTTTTGCCAATCTTTTGGCAAACCCAACCTTCATCAGGTTATTTTAGATGAAACTAATATTAAACAATTAAAATTTACTGGAAAATCTAAAACTGGAGAATTAAAAGTTAAATTAGATATAAAATTAACAGAGGGTTTAAAACAGGAAGGTTTAGCTAGGGATTTAATCCGTCAAGTTCAGCAAGCCAGAAAACAAGCAGCTACAGCCTTAGATCAAGAAATAGATTTACAATTACCTGACTGGCCTGAAAAATTTACCCAATATATTAAACAAAAAACTTTAGCAAAAACAATTACTAAAGGGGATAAAATAACAATTAAATGAATCGCCGCTTTTTTATTGATTGGCAATTATTAATTCCTGTTTTTATTCTTACTGCTTCTAGTCTGACTATATTAACTTCTATTTCTCCTCAGTTAGCTGCTTCTCAATTGATCTTTTTTATAACAGGCCTACTTCTTTTTTTCCTTATCTCCAATCTACATTATAGAATTCACTTCTATCTATATATTCCTTACATGTTTATTGCTCTCGCCTTTCTATTACTCCCCATACTCTTTGGCGCTGTTACTAGAGGTTCAATTAGATGGATTCAAATAGGCAAATTTACTCTTCAGTCTTCAGAGATAATTAAACCTTTGCTTATTATTATTTTTTCTGCTTTTCTGGCACAGAAAAATATAGCTTCATCATTAAAAAAATTAATTATCTATTTAGCCATCTTTTCTATTCCTGCTTTTTTAATTTTTAAACAGCCTGATTTAGGCAGTACCTTAGTAGTGACTGCTATCTGGTCAGCTATTCTTTTTGTTTCTGACATTCCCTTGTTCTATTTAATCTCTCTTTTAGCTTTTACAGTCATATCTTCTCCTTTAATCTGGAAATTTTTAGCTGATTATCAAAAACAAAGATTAATAGTCTTCCTCAATCCTTATGCTGATCCCAAAGGAGCTGGTTATCATATGCTTCAATCAATCATTGCTATTGGTTCAGGTGGAATTTTCGGCAGGGGACTAGGCAGTGGTATTCAATCACAATTAAGATTTTTACCAGAAAACCACACAGATTTTATCTTTGCCTCCTTAACAGAAGAATTAGGATTAATCGCTGCTTTCTTTATCCTAGCTGTTTTCTTTTTTTTACTTAAACGCTTGCTGGATATATCCCGAACTGCTCCGGACAAATTCAGTCAATTGTTAGCCATAGGTATTTTTGCTATGATTTTTTCCCAGACAGTTATTAATATTGGTATGAATCTGGGTATTTTGCCTATTACAGGTATTACTTTGCCTCTAGTTTCTTATGGAGGCAGTTCCATGTTAGCTACAATGATCAGTTTAGGCTTTATCAATAATTTTAGCTCAAAACCTATTCATAAAAAAATATTGGAGATAAAGTAAATGGTGTTCGGACCGGAAAAAATAGAAGGTTCTAGAAAGCCAGATCCGATCCAGATGCCCAGTCAGGAAACAAAGCCAGTTACAAAGCCTGAAAAAGTATTTAAAGTTGAAGGAAAAGATGACCAATCTCTAACAGAAGGAGATCAAGAATTAGAAACACCAGATTCTCAGGTTGAACAAGAAGAATCTGGACAAGAAGAGGGTAAAGAAGAAAAAGGCAAGCAAGAAACACCACCAGTTTCACTAGAAGATTTAGGAAGGAAAACTTCAGATCCAAAACATATATCGCCTGAACATGTTAAAGGAAAATATGAAGACCAAAAACCCTCCCCCTAAACCTATTAAAGATAAAACTTAAGTCTTTTCTCTTGATATGCTTTCCCTATCTGGGATATAATACCTCTTATGAAATATGCTGTAATTAAAACCGGTGGCAAACAATACAAAGTTCAGGAAGGTGATACTCTTGAATTTGAAAAACTTGCTGGTAAATCTAAAGACAAAATTAAATTTGATCAGGTTTTATTGGTTGTTGATGGAGATAAAACCACCATTGGTAAGCCTTTAGTTAAAAAAGCCCTTGTTACTGCTGTAATTGTTGACCAGATTAAAGGTAAAAAGATTAGAGTTGCTAAATTTAAAGCTAAATCCAGATATCGTTTAGTCAAAGGCCATCGTCAGCAATTAACTAAGGTTAAAATAGATAAAATTAACTCAGGAGCTAAAAAGACCTAGATTGACAGGGTTTGTCCGTGAAAAGATATATTGACTCTTGTGAAAAGATATATAAAATAAGAATATAATATAAATTATTATGGCAAAGAAAAAAGCTTCAGGTTCAACTTCTCAACAAACTACCAGACCAGGTAAAAGATTTGGTATAAAGCTTTTTGGTGGACAAAAAGCTAAAACCGGCATGATTTTAGCCCGTCAAAAAGGTACCAAATTTCATCCTGGTGAAGGAGTTGGCATTGGTCGGGATTTTACTCTTTTTGCTCTCCAGTCAGGTATTGTTAAATTTCATAAAAAATACAATCGTCAATATATTTCTATCCTGCCTGAAGGGAAATAATTATGTCAGATCAAAAAATCACTGTCTTAGATATTGATAGTCTTCAGGCCAATCCTTTACAGCCTCGGGGTATGATTACTCCTGATTCTTTAATGGATTTAGTAGATTCTATTCGCGAACATGGCATTCTTGAGCCTTTAATTGTTGCTCATACTCCTGCTGGTTATCAGATTATTGCCGGAGAGCGTCGCTGGCGGGCTGCTAAATTAGCTGGACTTACCCAAGTACAAACCATTGTTAAAGAAACTTCTCCTCAAGGAATGTTGGAAATGGCTATTGTTGAAAATGTTCAAAGAACTGATCTTAATCCTATTGATAGAGCTAAAGCATTTGAAAGATTAACTGAAGAATTTGATCTTTCTAATACTGAAATTGCTGGACGCGTCAGCAAAAGTCCAGCCTATGTTTCTAATACTTTGCGCTTATTAAAACTTCCTGATGCTTTAAAAGACGGTCTGATTACCAATCTTATCAGTGAAGGTCATGCTCGAGCTTTAGCTTCAATTGAAGATAAAAAAACCATGATTGAAGCCTACAAGATAATCTTAAAAGAATCAGGTTCTGTTAGAAGAGCTGAAGATCTTGCCCGCAGGATGAAAAATAAAACAGGACAAAAGGTAACTGCTTCTAGCTCCCGACCTGCACATCTTGTTAGTGAAGCAATTGATGAAATTAAAAAGAAACTGATTTCCAGTTTAGGTAAAACCGCTAAAGTTAAATTAGTCCGCACTCAAAGAGAAACAAGACTCAATCTTACTTTAAAAGGCTCACCTGACAAAACAGAAGAATTATTTCAAAAAATTATCAAAGCTCTTGAGAAGTTGTCAGTTTAGGGTATTTTTTTATTACCCCCATTTTATTTAAAGGCCAATATCTAACCCAAGCCTTACCCACAATGTTTTCTATTGGTACAAAACCCCATTCACGGGAGTCACTAGAATGATCCCGGTTATCTCCAATAACAAAATATGAACTATTTGGCACAATAATTTCTTCCCCTTCAGGAAAATATCTACCAGTTCTTGTATATACAGCAGTGTCTAAATATCCGCTTTCATCAAATAATTGGCTATTTATATATACTTTTCCCTTTTTAATCATTACTCTATCTCCAGGCATACCTACAATTCGTTTAATATAGTCATAATCTTCATTTTTTGGTGCTTCAAATATGACTACATCACCTACTTCAGGATCATTAAGTTTATAAGTAATTTTACTAGTCAGCACATATTCTCCATTATGAAAATTATCAAACATAGAATCACCTTTTACCTGATGCGGCTGCATTAGGAATTTATAAACAATTACAAAAATAGCCAAGGCAATGACAATTGTTTCTATAAAATCAAGAAAAAACTGACCAATACTTTTCAAAAAACTATTTTCCTCTTCCTCGTAATAAGTCATGATAGTATGCTATTCCTTTTGTTATAATTATGCAACCAGAAAACAGGGTGGTTAGCTCAGCTGGCTAGAGCGCACGATTCACATTCGTGAGGTCGCAGGTTCAAGTCCCGCACCGCCCACTAGTAGATGTTATTCTTTTCCACCAGCTGGAGTAGCTGATCAAGTACTTGGCTCTTCTTCAAGTGAAGATGTATCTATTGGAGGATCCGAACTGCGTACTATATCTGGATCTACAAGAGGAGCTTCCTTGAAACCATCTGGAATTTTATATTCAGCAGGCCTAGATAAACTTTGATATTGAGGAGGAGGAGATTCTTGCTCTGATTCTTTTCCCGGTTGATCAGTCATAATTTAAATATTTAATTAATATATACCCATATTATACTAAATAAAGAAATTTTTTTGCTTTTTTTATAATTTTTAGTATAATAATTACTATATTAAACAAATTCCTGCCAAGAGCAGGTTTTTATATATATGGCACCAGATATTCCTCGTTATTTTCACTCAGACGGAGCAGATTTATATGGAACTGGATCAGAACGATTTTCTTTTCGTTCACTAACAGATGAAGTAAGAAGTTGGTGGGTAGGTACTCGAGAAAATCAATTCATAACCCCAGAAATGTTGCAACAAGCTCCTGATTCAACCGTTGCTTTAATAAGAGAAATCGTTAGACAACCTCTTTTGGAAGAAATGACTATTGGAGAACTTGAAAAGCCCTATCAGAATTCAGGTGTTAATCAAGTAATGGAAGAAATAATGCCATCAAGACTAATTCAGGTAGAAGAAATTCGTCAAGAGCCTTGGGATGATAATAGAACAACTAATTATATTCTACCTTTAATTACAGATAAAGGAATTATTGAAATTATAGTTAATCCAGCTTGGGGTATTAGCTGGAGATTGGGAAAAGATCATCCAATTCTTGAAGAACATCCTCAATTAGCTAGAACTCAAAATGAAGATTTAAGTCAAGCTCCAAAAAAACAAGATGATTGGCGAGGATATCCTGAATATGTTGATGTAGAAGTTTTAGCTCAAGCAGCTAAATTTCATCCAGAAAAATTAATTGTAGAAATAAAAAACTTTTTAATAGCATTGTTTTTAATAGATGATTTAACAATTAAACCAGGTGGATTAATAGCAGGGATTAATCATCCGATAGAGCAATGCTTTAAACAAATAGTCTTTGAAAGTAAAAGTCAAAGAACAAATTTTCAATTAGGTCTTGGGAATGAACACGGTAGTAGAAGAGTAGATACTTTTGGATTTAAGAAACCAAGAGATCATGGTCTTACTGCTTTGGCAAGAAAGGCAAAAAGTTTAAAAGCTCAAATATCTTCAATTTAAGAACTTCCTTAATCTACCTCACCATCCTCAAAATCTCCATTGACAAAAGTCAAAAATTGAACCCGCGACCTTCTCGTTGAAGACAAGGTGCTCTACCTTTTTGAGGTCTATTCACAGTCGTGAAATTCTCAAGTAAATCCACTATATCATAAAACCACTTATTGTTTCAAAAACAGTTACTAAAATAAGCAATATATGATACGATTATTATATTAGAATCTTGCCTGCCCATTTCTAAAGGGCAGGTTTTTTTAAAAGTAGGTGAAGATTAAAATGAAAAAAAATCATAAGCATCTTTGGAGAAAAAGCATATCTGGTTTCTTGGTTTGCAGTATTTGTACTGGAGTATTGATAGAATCAATAAAAGGCCATGAATCCATGCCTCATCTTCCTCATGAAAACACTAATCCAGAATTAGTTTCAGTTAGCACAACAACAGCTTCTAGCACTGCAACAATTTTGACAGCAACTACTACTACAACTATTTAAATTACTAAGTAATTACTTTTATCTAGATTAATAATAATAAAATAGACAATAATCATGTTTCAGCCAATACACATCTTAAACACTAATTCAGATGATCTGAAAAAATATCAAGAGCGTTGGCAAACTGATAGAGGTAAAGAAACTCAAAAATATATAATTGAGCAAATTAAAAAAGGGGCAGGAGAAGATTTTTTACAATATGATTTTCAAAGTGGAAAACTTTCACTATTGGAAAATGAATGGGATTTAAAAGGAATTGAAATATGGGAATTAGATGTTGATTTCCCTAAAAATGATACCTTTGAGGCAATTGACTTTTCTTACAGTAGATTTTGGCATTCAAAATTTAATCATGCTGCCTTTGTTAGTGGAGGGGGAGGTATTTTTGCCCGAATTTATAACTGTGAGTTTAATCATTGTTTGTTTTACCTTAATGGTTGGAGAGGTTGTACTTTTGAAAAAGTCAAATTTTTTAAATGTGATTTTATGGAGCATGCATACTTTGTAAATTGTATCTTTAAAGATTGTGTTTTTACTGATTGTTTTTTAAGTGAAGGTATTTTTTCTGACTGTCTTTTTAATGTTAATACTTCTATTAATCAACTCAAGTATAAAACAAATAATTTTGGAAAACATAGTTTAGAAAAAATAAATTTACCAGAAATATATAAAGGGATAAAAGATGCTTATAGTTCTGGAGAAGTTTACGATAAATATCGTGACTATTTTTATAAACAAAAGGCTTCAGAAACACAATATTTAAAAAGTGGTTGGCCCAAGCTCTCTGCTCAAATTCAAGAATCGGTAACTGGATATGGAATTAGACCAGTAAGGGTGTTAGAGTGGTCAATTTTTGTTATTTTATTTTTTGTAAATATTTATATATATGTTTTCAATTTAAATATAGGCACTTCTTTTATTAGCAGTCTTAGTGCTTTTGCTACCATGGGAGATGTTCCAAGCATTTCTTGGATGAGTTATTTTTATGTTGTGGAATCTCTGCTAGGAATTGGGTTTTTCGCATTATTCATAACTGTATTATCAAATATATGGTTTGGGGAGAAATAAATTAAATTCTTATTTAAGTATTTCAACATCTACTTCAAAACTTTGAGTAACTAAATCCATAACCTTATAGGTTAATTTACTTGAGGTAGGGCATTAAACCCTATAATAGATAATTGGACCACACAATACCACCATCTCTGTTACACTCTGTCGCTTAATTACCATTGTGCGACATAATGCAAAAGCAACCGAGATAAACTCTCTAGTAAATCTATTTTGTATGAAATGGCCATTTTTGATTAATTGCTCTCCAAAAAATATAACCCAATGATGCAATAAAAGTTACTATTATTCCTCCACCTGAAGATGATTCTGTTTTTTCTCCTAAAACTTCAGGAGATTGTGTAGATACTGGAGCGGGTGATTGAATAGGGCTTGGCGTTGGGCTTGGTTTAGGAGTAGAAATAGGGGAAGGGACAGGAGAGGGAATAGTTTGAATAATTACTGGAGTTGGTGAAGGCTTTGGAATATAAGGACTAGGCTGTGTTATTACAGGTGCTGGCGGTTGTTTTACTACAGGAGCTGTATATCCACCATGACAGTGCCTAGTTCCACTTACCTCTCCCCAACTACTACAATTAGTTCTACAGTAATGACATCCATCTGAGGCTGTTCTGCCAGGATGAGCTAAGACTTTAAAGGGGAACAAAAAAACTGTCATTGCGACAGCTAAAATCAAATACTTAATTTGAAATTTTTTCATTAAAACTCATTATATCAAAAAAGCTAAACCAACTGGGGAGAAATCCATTTATGTTAAACTATAGATATCTTTATGAGAAAAAATAAACTATATGAAAATTTTCATAGTAAATCTCGAGTATCTACGAAAATAATTACTAGCAATAATTTTACTTACTACAATCTTTTAAAATTAATAAAATATTATTTTTTAAGAAATAAATATTCAAATAAAAAAATAATAGATATTGGATGTGGAGTCGGAGCGATAAGTTTTTATCTTGCTCAAAAAGGATTTAATGTTCAAGGCGTGGATATTTCATCAAGGGCTATTAGAATATGTAAATCCACTTCTAAAATATTAAAATTACAGAATAAAGCAAAATTTACGAGAGTTGATTTCTCAAAGGTAAATTTTTCACAAAAAGTAGATTTTATAATTTGTAGCGAAGTATTAGAGCATATAGAAAGTGATAAAAAGACACTCATGGAAATAAAAAAAATGTTAAAAAATAAAGGATTATTAATATTGTCCGTACCTTCTTCAAATGCGCCTTTATTTAAATTAGGATATGCCAAAAAATTTGACAAAAAAGTAGGGCATCTTAGAAGATATTCCACAAAAGAATTAAAGAAACTATTAAAAAAAACAGGATTTAAAATAATTGAGATTAAAAAAGCAGAAGGAATATTAAGAAATTTATTGTTCGTCTCTGATAAAATTGGATGGATAATTAAATTTATAAAAGGTCCAATGGTTACAATTTTTCACATTATTGATAATTTTTTGATATGGTTTTTTGGAGAATCACAAATATTTATTGTAGCTAGAAAAATATGAAAATCCTCATGCTTACAAGACTATATTTCCCCCACATTGGTGGGGTGGAGAAACATGTAGAAGAGGTGAGCAAAGAATTAATAAAATTAGGGCATGAGATAACCATTTTAACTTTACAGCATGATTCTAAATTGCCAACAATAGAGCAGGGGAATGGAATAAAAATTATACGACTCCCCTATTCTGAAAATAAATTTCAAATTTGGAAACACTTCTACGCTCAGCGATCGCTGATCAAAGAAGTAGATATTATCCATATACATGATGTGTTTTTTTGGTTTTTCCCATTCAGATTAAGATACCCTTTTAAACCTGTATATATTACCTGTCACGGATATGAAGGTAATAATCCCCCAGCGATTGGTTCAATAATTCAACGCAAAATTAGCGAAATTTTATTTAACGGCAGTATTTGTGTCGGAGCTTTTATGAAAAAATGGTATTATGCCAAGCCAGATTTTGTAATATATGGGGCAACAGAAAAAATTAAGGCTGTTAATTCAAAATCAAAAGATGCAATATATTTAGGCAGGCTTTCAAAAGATGCTGGCATTATGATTTACCTTAACGCTCTGAAAATACTTAAAAATAAAAAAGTAGATTTAAGTTTGGATATTTATGGTGATGGCCCTCAGCTTAAGCAAGCCAAAGCTTTTGTCAAAAAACACCAGCTTAAGGTAAAATTTCACGGCTTTATAAAAAATGCCGCCAAGTATATTCCTTCATATAAATATGCTTTTGTTTCTAGATATCTTGGAATATTAGAAGCAATGATTGCTAAAAAATATATTTTTGCAGTTTATAACAATCAAATTAAAAAAGATTATCTTACATGCCACCCTCAAATTGATAATATTTTTATTGCTAAAGATTCAAGTATACTAACTAAACAAATTCTTACTGTTATTAAAAATTCAAAATTATCTAAAGATAAATTATTAAAATCATATCAATGGGCCAAAGCCCAAACATGGGCAAAAATTGCTCAACAATATCTAAAGCTTTGGAAAATATGAAAACAAGTTTTATTACTACTGTTTTAAATGAAGAAAAATCTATTAAAGACTTATTAGATTCATTGTCTCAACAAACTCAAAAGCCTAATCAAGTTATTATTATTGACGCTGGCTCAACTGATAAGACAGTTAGTATTGTTAAAAGATATTCTAAAAAATCTTTTCCAATAAAATTAATTATTAAAAAAGATCTAAATCGTTCTCAAGCAAGAAATTTAGCTGTTTCTCAAGCAAAACATAATACAATCGTTGCCTCTGATGCTGGCTGTATTCTTGATGAAAATTGGCTTAAGCGCATTCTTCAGCCTTTTGAGAACAAATCTATTAATTCTGTTGCCGGCTTTTATAATGTTCAAGCAAAAACTATTTTTCAAAAATGTGTTGCTCCTTTTGTAGCTGTAATGCCAGACAAATTTGATGTAGAAAAATTTCTACCCTCTTCTCGCTCAATTGCTTTTAAAAAAGCTGCTTGGCAAAAAGCAGGCAAATATCCTGAAAATCTTAATTATTGTGAAGATTTAATTTTTGCCGTTAATCTTAAAAAAAATACTAATATGGTTATTAAATCCTCAGCCATTGTTTATTGGAAACAATCAGAAAATTTAATTCAATTTTTTAAACAAATTCAGAATTATGCTGCTGGTGATATTCAGGCAAATTACAAACCTCATTTGAAAAAAATATACTCGGTCTTTTTGCGTTATTTAGCCTTCTATATTCTCCCCCCACTTTTTATTTTTTATCTTTTCTGGCCTATCCTCAAGCATTTCCGCTATATTAAACATCCATTAGCCTTTCTTTATTTACCTGTAATTCAAATAGTTTTAGATTTAGCAATTATTAGTGGAGTTTTTAAAAGTTTGTTAGTTAAGATTAAAAAAAGTTAAAATATTTAATATGTCATTAACAAGAAAAAGTTTAAAAGGTGTTTTTTGGCTTGGAGCTTTACGCATTGGAATTAAAGCATTTTCTTTTTTCAAGCTCATAATCGTTGCCCGCATACTGTCTCCTAAAGATTTTGGTCTTTTTGGCATGGTGGTTATTCCTTACGGTCTTTTAGAAGTAGCTACAGAACCTGGTATTAATCAAGCTTTAATTCAAACTAAAAAAAATCCTAAAAAATATTTTACTTCAGTTCAATTAATTTTTTTACTCCGCGGCCTTTTGTTATTTTTCCTTCTTTTCTTTACAGCACCTTTAATTAGTTATTTTTATAAAAACAATATTACTCAGGCAATAAGAATAATTGCCTTGGCCCCTTTAATTAGAGGATTTATTAATCCAGCCGTTGTTCTTTTTAAAAAGCAACTTCAATTTAAAAAAGAATTTAGTTTTCAATTACTTCCTTCAGTCCTTGAATCTTTAGCTACGATAATTTTTGCCATCAAATTAAAATCAATGATTGCTCTTCCCTTAGGTGTAGTTACTGGTGCCCTTATTGCCACTTTTATCTCCTATTTAATGGCCAAAATTAAGTTAACAGCAATTAGAATTAAGAAAATAATAGAGCTTTATCGTTATGGTAGATGGGTCACTGTTGGTGGTCTTTTATCCTATTTAAATGATCAGGGTGATGATTTTATTGTCAGTAAAATTCTTGGTCCACAATCTTTGGGTTTTTATCAAACTGCTTATAAAATATCTAATTTACCTACTACTCAAGGCGCTAGTTTAATTTATCAGATAGTTTTTCCCACTTTCTCTTCAATTCAAACCAATATTAAAAGACTTAGCAGAGGAGTAGCTAAATCATTAACTTTTACTTTTGGATTTAGTTTACTTTTCGGCTTATTAATTTATCTCATTGCTCCGGTTTTTACTCGTTTAATTTTAGGTGAACAATGGTTGCCAATGATTCCTGCTTTAAATATCTTGATAATTTTCGGTATTACCCGACCATTAATTTCTGTTGGTATGGCCTTATTTGACGCCATTGGTCAGCCTAAAGTAGCTGCTAGTGTAAATTTAATTAAATTCATAGTTTTATTTTCCCTAGTTTGGCCTTTAACGCAAAAATGGGGGATTATCGGTACTTCCTGGTCTGTAGTTATTGCTCAACTAGCTGTTTACCCCTGGTTTATCTATAAGCTTCTTAAATTTTTTAAAGTAAATTCTTAAAAATATTATTAGTTACTGCAAAGTCTTCTGAATTATAAATACTCTCAAATTTCTGATAATAGTTATCAAGATTATTAATAATTTTGATAAATGATTTTTCTAAAGCAAAATTAGTGTTTTTACAATAAAAAGTTTTGTCTAATATTGCATTTTTACACTTAGCTCCTTGAGTTGTTAAAAATAATCTTTTTGAAAAAAAACTATCAGCAAACACGTTAGGAAAACCTTCTCCTCGAGTAGGCAACACAATCAAAGATGCCTTAAGTATCTCTGCATAATATTTATCTTCAAGCATTTCTGGTAAAAAAATCACTCGATGACTAAATCCTGATTTTTTTAACATTTTTTTAATTTTTTCAAAGTAATTTTTTTCTACAATTTTACCAACTACTTTAAGTTTCCATTTAGCATCAATTACATTACCTTTAATTAGTTTAATAAAAATTTTAATTATTCTGTCTAATCCTTTAGATTTCACAATCCTTCCTGAATATAAAATAGTTTTTTGGCGCTTAATTTTTTTACTCAACCAGTTAATTTTTTCAATATTTTCTATGTTTAAGCCAGAAGAAAAGCTAACAAGTCTTTTTTTATTTATAAAACTATTAGCCACTGTTTTTGATTCAACCAAAATATAATTAGCCAAAAAAGATACAAATAATCCCTTTTTCCATCCTAATCTAACACCATCCATTTTTAAAATTACTTTTGAACCAAATAGTTTTAATAAAAAAATTAACAAAATTAAGTGTTTATGGAATGGATAAAGCCAAACATAATCAAATCCTTTTATATTTTTTAATTCCAATTTTTCTACAGTAACCTTAAATCTTTCCCCCCAGCAATTATTATAATCATCATGAGCCTTTTGTGTTAAAAAATTTACTTTAATACCATTATCAAGACAGGTTTTAATAAAATAACCAATATTTTTATTCAAAAAGCTGTTGTAATATTCGTGATGGAGAATTAAAGCTTTTTTAGTCATCTTTTGAAAATACCAATATTTTTTCTTTCCAGTGACTATAAACTTGTTGTGATTGCCTCAATTCATCATTAAATTTTTTTGTTAAAATTTTTTCTAAACGAAGTCCAAGTTTTTTTAATCTTTTTATTACATATCTTTTTGATCTAGGATTATAATGTTTTTGTTTTTCTGTCCCCTTAAAAGAATCCCATTCATTAGACCATGAGATTACTAAATATTTATTAATTAAACTAACAACATTATTAAGCATGATCTTCTCATGTTCGCTTTTAATATGCTCTGCTACTTCAGTAAAGTTAACTATATCAAAAATCCCCAAATTTTTATGTTTAAAGTCTATTCTTAAATCCAAATTATAAATTCTTGGTTTTACTTGATTTGCCATATATTTAAAAGCCGATTTTGCTCCTTCAATACCATAAGCTTCAACACCTTTATTAAGTAAAGCTTCAGATACAAATCCATTAGCACAACCCACATCAATAAAAGTTTTTGGTTTAAATAGACGGTAAATAATATTGGCGAATTCAATATATGTTTCCATTTTCCTGTTTTTAAACTGATTATCATCATAAATTTTTTGCTCAAACTCATCTTTTTTATAAAAGGAGCGAGTTAAAATTAACTTTAATTTGTGTTTCAGTTTTTTAATCAAGAGTATTAACATACGATTTATTATACTTTAAAATTACTTTACCTCGTCTTATGACTATGAGAAGATACTAAAAACTCTCTCTTATATGATATCTGCTAGAAAAACAAAATACGACTACTTAGGTAAATTTAACCCATCAAAGCTTAAAGCTAATAATATTGATCGCTTATCAACATCTTTTGTGACTAATAATTCAAAAATTCTAGAACTTGGTTGTGCCACTGGGTTTATGAGTCAATATTTTCAGCAACAAAAAAAATGCAAGGTATTTGCAGTAGATATTAATTCTCAAGCCACAGCTTTTGTTAAAAAGCATTGTAAAAAAACCATTACAGGTGATTTAGAAGATAAAAAAACTTGGATAGAAATAAAAAAATATAAACCTTATGATATAGTTTTTGCTTCCTCGATAATTGAACATTTATCTCAACCAGAATTTATACTTCAAATGACTAAACAGGTATTGAAAAATTCAGGGTCTTTAATTATTACTATTCCCAATATAGCTCATTGGCGTATGCGTTGGAATTTATTAATAGGGAATTGGAATTACCAAGATTATGGCGTACTGGATAAAACTCACTTGCGCTTTTTTACTTATTACACCTTTCAACATTTAATTAAACAAGCAGGTTTTAAAATTCAACTCATTAAAATTGATCCTGCTGGTGGTATTAAGTATTTTAATTGGATAGCTAAATATTTTCCTAATTTTTATGCACACCAAATTCTTATCAAGGCACAAAAAGCCTAATTTAACCATAATCATTGTTTCTTATAACACTAAAGATTTACTAAAAAAATGTCTTCAGTCAATTTATAAGCACCTTAAACGCCTTAAATTTGAGGTTATTGTAATTGACAATCACTCCCAGGATTCTTCGGCTCAAATGGTTGCTAAGGAATTTCCTAAGGTAAAATTAATTAAAAATCGTGAAAATCTATATTTCTGCTCTGCCAATAATCAGGGTTTAAAATTAGCTAAGGGTAAATTTGTTTTTTTTCTTAATCCAGACACTCAATTAATAGATTCCAGTTTAAAGAAAGCTCTTCAATATCTTAAAAAAAATAAAAATATTGTTGCTTTAGAACCAGCACAATACACACTTAAAAATAAACTTTTATCTACTGGTGTAAACAATCGTTCTTGGTTAATTGATATTTTAATCTTTTCAGGTTTTAGTAAGTATTTTAGAACTTCTGTTGTTGATAAATTTTATCTTAAACATAAAGACAGGAAAAAGATTTTTCAGGCTCAAGTAATTTGTGGAGCATCCATTTTGGCTAGAAGATCAATTTTAAATAAAGTAAAAGGATTTAGTAAAACCATTAAAATGTATTTTAGCGAAGATGATCTTTGTCTTAAATTGCAAAAGCATGGCCAGCTTATCCATTATGCTCCTTTCAAAATTATTCATAATATTTCTGCCTCTACTGATAAAATTTCCAGTTTTAAATTAATGAATCATTATGCCCGTGATGCCTATTATTTTTATTTTGATCAAAAGCAAAAATTTAAAGCAATCACTCTTTTTTTAACTATTTACACCAGTTTTATATTAAAAAAAATTCTCCCTTTAATTTTATTAATTTTTTTAGCCACTTGGCTTAGATTTTATCGTTTACCTGAGTTCATGACATTTATTGGTGATCAGGGCAGGGATTATTTAGCAGCCCGAGATTTTCTGCTTACAAAAAAAATTCCTTTAGTTGGCATTCCTTCCAGTGTTCCTTGGCTTCATCAAGGCCCTTTATTTATCTGGCTGGTTGCTTTGACTCTAAAAATAGGAGATTTTCACCCCATAGCTCCAGCTGTTCTTACCAGTACTTTAGGAGTTTTAACTATATATTTTACTTATAAGCTTAGCTTACACTGGTTTTCTAAATATTATGCTTTTTTAACAGCTTTATTTTTAACCACTTCTCCCTTAGCAGTAATTCACAGCCGCATGGCTTATCACATTAGTCCAATTCCTTTTTTCAGCTTATTATTTATCTTTTCTCTCTATTTTCTTTTTCAAAAAAAAACCAATATTTTCTGGCCAATACTTTTATGGGGGATTTTATTTAATCTGGAATTAACCACCGCTCCACTTATTTTATTAATTTTATTAATTTATTGGCTACAAACAAAATCTTTTAAAAAATTCTTTAAAAACTTTAAAAAAGATTTTAAATATATAATTTCAGCCCTTATCATTCCCTTGCTCCCTAAAATTATTTATGACTTTACCCATGGTTTTAAACAAACATTAGGCTTTATCGCTTGGTTTGGCTATCGCATTTTAAGTTTTTTCGGCTATTCTGACCGCCACACTGTTTCTTTTCAATCAATTAAGCAAACCAGTTTAACAATTTTTGATTATTGGCAGAAATTTATTAGCTGGAATAATTTAACAATAACAATAATTATTAGCCTTATTGTTTTAACAGCCATTATTCATCGTTTGCTGATTACTAGAAAAAAGAAACTTCAACCTCAATTGATTATTCTTTTTAGTTTTATTGCTCTTAATTTATTAGCTTTTTTTATTCATCAAGGCCCATCTGAAGCATATTTTCCTATTCTTTTTCCTGCTTGGGCTTTATTAATTATTTGGGCATTCCAATATTTAAAAAAGCCAATATTATCTGTTTTATTAATTATTTTTGCAGGTTTTAACACTTTTTCTTTAATTAATAATCACTTTATCCCTTATGGCCCCACTTTAAAACAACAGTTAGTAATTTCCAGGTTTATTAAATCTAATGCTCAAAACAAACCTTTTAAATTAAAAAATCATCAATCTGTTGCCCAATTCAATTCTTATTTAGATAATTATCGCTATTTGCTTTGGTGGCTTAAGAATCCAGAAGACCCTCAGGCAAAATTAACCTATACTATCTATCAAGGACTTGATAAGAATTTTCTTCCTCCTCAAGGAGCTATGATTTATAACTTTGATGAATTTAATATAAAAGTTATTAAACAATGATTAAAAACTTAACCATAATTACTATTAAAAAACCTTTTATTAAAGATTTTGCTAAACAACGCAATCAGGCAATGAAAAATCTTAAAACTAACTGGGCTTTTTTTATTGATAGTGATGAAAAAATAAGTAAAAATTTATTCAAAGAAATTCAACAAGCAATTAAAGATAATCACTACAATTATCAACTTAAACGCCAGGATTGGTTTTTAGGAAAAAAATTAACATTTGGTGAAACTTCTAAAGTTCGTTTTACTCGACTGATTCAAAAGAAAACTGGTCAATGGCAGGGAAAAATTCATGAAACATTTAAATCAAAACTAGCTATAAAAACTTTAAAACATCCTTTAATACATCAGCGCAATATCAATATTAGTCAATTTCTAGACAGGTTAAATTTTTATACTGATATTCGGGTTAAAGAATTACTAGAACAAAATCAAACTTTTAGCTTATTTCAATTTCTTTTTTATCCTCCCTTAAAATTTATCCATAATTATATTTTCCGCTTAGGCTTTCTTGATGGTTTACCTGGTTTTGCCATCGCTTTTTTAATGAGTTTTCACTCCTTATTTATTCGTATCAAACTTTATGAGGCTAAAGAACAGGCTTAGTAAATTACTGCTTTTATTGATAATTATTCAAGCCTTAGTTAATCTTATTGGTGCTTTAGGGCCAGAATTAGGCTTTGATGCTCTTTGGTATCACCTGACTGAAGCTAAATTATTCCTTCAAAGAAAATCAATTGTCCCTATTCAGGGAAATTTACTTTACTGGTCTGGCTTACCCAGATTAGCAGAAATATTTTATGCTTTAGCCTTAGCAGTTTGGGATGAAAGATTAACCAAAATTATTCATTGGTCTTTTGGTATTTTATCTGCCTACCTGGTTTACCAGATTGCCAGGAAAAAAAATACTCATTTTGCTTCTCTAGCCTCTGCTCTTTTATTTTATTCCACCCTTTTAATAGGTTGGCTTTCTATTTCCAGCTATATTGACCTAATCATGACTGTCTTTTTATTATTAGCTTTAAATTGTAGAAAATGGTGGAGCAGGGGATTAAGTTTAATTCTAGCCGGGGCTGTAAAACTTCATGCCCTAGCCTATGGTTTAGCTATTACTTTTATTCCTTGGGCTATCTTAGGTGCTTTACCATTCTGGTTAATTAATTATTTTTCCACTAAAAATTTCTTTTATCCTTTTTTAGAAAATTTTGGTTTTGAATCTGAATGGATGACTAATGGCTTTTTATATTGGCTTAGTCGTCCTCTCAGATTATTCTTTGATATTGATTATCGCGTTGGTCCTATCATTCTAATTCTTTTTTTAATTTCACTAAAAAACTTAAATGCTAAATATAAACTATTAAATACTATCACCATAGTTTTCTTTTTATGGTGGTTTGGGCCGGGAACAGGTTTTGGAAGATTTTCTATTTTTTTACTTGCTCTTCTTAGTATTCATAGCACCAGGCTATTTTCTTTTAAAAAAATCCCCCAGATTCCCCTTGTCTTAATTCTTTTTCAGGCTGTTGTTGGCATTACTGGACGAGCTTGGGCTAATCAAAAATATCTGCCAGTTATTTTACACCAGCAATCAAAAGCAGATTTTTTAACCAGCAATCTTAAATTCCATTTTGGTGATTTTTATGATATTGATGGTTGGTTTAAACAAAACATTAAATCTACAGATAAAGTTTTGATCTACAATATTCACAATCTTTATTATGTTGATTTTCCTTATGATCATCATACATGGATTAATCCTGATGCTCACTATACTCACATTCTTGTCGGAGACAATCAAAATCTGCCTGAAAAATATGGAAATTTGCCTTTAATCTATCAAAATCCTACTACTCAGGTTAAACTTTATCTTAATGAAACTTAATAAATCTTTATTACTTAAAATTATTACTGCTTTAATTTATGCTCTTTTTATTGCTTTCCCTTTTGGTCAGTTAACCAGATTAAATTTTTTCAGTCCCCAGATAAAGCTTTATCTTCATGATTTAATCATTTCAGCTCTGATTATTGCTTGCATTTTCCATTATCTTGCCAATAAAAAAAATTATTCTTGGCCAGTTTTAACCAAATCTTTATTAATTTTTTCTGGATTTGCTTTTTTATCTTTGCTTATTGCTATTCCTAAATATCAATTTAAACAAATTTTTATTTCCAGTCTTTATCTTATTCGCTGGCTCAGTTATACCTCTCTTTATTTTATTTTCTCCAACAAAAAAATTCGCTCTCAATTAAAAATATCTTTAGAAAATTTATTAATTTATGCTTCATTAGCTTCAGCAGGATTAGGCATTATCCAATATCTTTTTCTTCCTGATACTCGTTTTCTCAAATTTTCTGGCTGGGATGATCATTATTATCGTCTTATAGCTGCATTTGCAGATCCTGGATTTAGCGCCATTATATTCCTCCTCGGCTTGATTTTAATTTTAAATAAATTCAAAAAAAACTTAAAAAACACTCTCTATATTATTTTACTAACAATTCCTTTATTACTTACTTATTCCAGAGGCAGTTATTTAGCCTTGCTATTTGCTTTATTTACTCTAAGCATTATTAAAAAAAACTATAAAATTATTATTATCAGCTTATTAATCCTTTTAATATCCTTATCATTTTTACCTCGCCCTGGTGGAGAAGGAGTTAAATTAGAAAGAGTTTTTTCTATTTTTGCCAGAGTTGATAATTTTAAACAGGGAATTACTGTTTTTCAACAATCGCCTATTTTCGGCATAGGTTTCAACACCATGCGTTATCAAAAACAAAAACTTGGTCTTGTTGGTCAAGATTCACAAACCAGCCATTCTGCTTCTGGCTTAGATTCCAGTTTACTTTTAGTTTTAGCCACCACCGGAATCTTAGGTTTTACCGCCTACCTTTATCTTTTAAAAAATATCTGGCAAATATCTAATTTAACCAAAGTCTCTCTTTCAGCTCTTTTAATTCACAGCTTATTCAATAATTCTCTTTTTTATCCTTGGGTTTTAATCTGGCTCTGGTCAATCTCTAGCCTTAAGGAGAATAATTAACAATTAATGTTTTCTTAGTTTCATTACCTGCATTATCTCTAGCAATTGCCTCTATTTGATTATCGCCTTCTTCAAGTGACAAATTAATTTCAAAATCACCACTGCTTTGTACCAGCACCAATCTTTCATTAATTCTTAAGTCCACATCTTCCTCACTTTTACCCCTAACTGTTATGGGATTGTCATTATCAAAAAATTTCTGTTCGTCTTCAGGATTGTCAATTATCAGCAAAGGTGCATCTTTGTCTACGGTAACTGTAAAACTTCTTGATGCATCACTGCTGTTGCCTCTGTCATCATTAGCTATTACATAAATTTCATTTTCACCATCTCTTAAATGAACATCATTAAATATAAAATTGCCTTCATTGTCAGCTGTTGTTTCTTCTGCACTGATTCCTCGTAAAAACAACTGAATTGTAATTCCCGGTTCAGCATATCCCTCTATATTTAATTTTCCGCTTGGAGTTGCTTCAGGTAAAGGGAATAATTTTGGCGCTCGTGGTGGCAATATTTCTTCTGTTTCAATTTTCTTTCCAGCTGAGCTAATGTTGCTGATAAAACCAGCCATTTTAATCAATGCTGGCAAGCCAAGCTTAATCATTAAGAATAATACTAGAAAAATTAGGAATAAATAAGTCAATGCCTGCTTAATACTGTCTTTTTCTTTTTTTCTCTGCAATCTGGACCTTTTTCTGCCACTAGCCATATTCGCCTTTATTCTATAACATCAAATCAATTATTGCTACTTTTGAGCCGAAGGTCGGAATCGAACCGACGACCTATTGTTTACGACACAATCGCTCTCCCAACTGAGCTACTTCGGCGAGTTTTTTCTTGAGCGGGATATGGGAGTCGAACCCATCTTTTCACCTTGGGAAGGTGATGTTGAACCGCTCAACTAATCCCGCAACTGCATTAATTCTAACCCTAATTAATAAGGTTGTAAATTAAACTTAATTAAATATTTTCTTATCTAGGTAAAGTTAAAACTGTACTAATTTCAATTACATCAGGATTAGTCACTTTATCTTTATTAGCCTCCCAGACTTCAGTCCATTTATAGCCATCACCATAGGCTTTGACACAAATACTCCACAGAGTATCACCTTTAACTACAGCATATTCATTTAACAAAGCACTTCCTGCTACTTTATCTATCTCTACAGAAGCATCTTGAATAACAGATGTCTTAGGAATATTTAATTTTTGACCTTCAGTTAAAAGATTAGCATTGACTAATTGATTAACTTTAGCAATATCCACCCAGTTATATCCTGAACCATAATATTTTTCAGCTATTTGCCATAAGTGCTCACCTTTAGTTACTATATGAGTTGTTGGTAAAGACTGAGGTACTAATTGACCATTTTCCTCAATTAATTTAAGACCTTCTTCAATTACTTCACCTTGAACAGGTCCTTCTACTTTATTAACACTGGAAAAATAGTTGTAAATTAAAATTCCCACTACCACTACCACTAATCCACCTAAAAAAGTGCTGATAACAGATTCATTTAGCCTTAAGGTTTTTAACAGTTTTTCTAATAAACTTTTATCATTATCTTTCATTTCAATCCTCCTTTCTGGGCAGAAATTTCCGGGCAGTTTGGGCGGGACCGACGGGACTCGAACCCGCAACATCCACTTCGACAGAGTGGTACTCTAACCAATTGAGCTACGATCCCACTTAGCTCATATATTAACAATCAAAAGCTATTCCGTCAATCAAGAAAGTTATGTTAATATTAACCTATGGTTTCTTCTAGAAACTTTTCTAATTCAGATATTGCTAAACTTCTTAAAAACATTGCTGTTGCCTATGAATTAAAGAATAAAAATTCTTTTAAAATTAGAGCTTATCAAAAAGCTGCTTCCACAATAAAACACACCAATGAAGATTTAAAAAACCTCTGGCAGAAAAATAAACTTACTTCCCTTCCTGGTATTGGTAAAAGCATTGCTGAACATCTTGATGAACTTTTTCGCACAGGTAAAGTAAAACATTTTAATAGAATTTTAAAACCTTTTCCTCAAGCAATGTTTGTATTAATAGAAATTCCTGGCATAGGTCCTAAAACTGCTATTAAGTTTTGTCAGCAGTTTAATCTCAAAAATCCTGCCACAGCAGTTAAGCAGCTTGAAAAACTGATTAAAAAAAAGAAAATTGGTTCTCTTGAGGGTTTTGGTCAGGAATCAGCCAAAAATATTCAGGAAAACATTAGTCGATTTAAACAAAAAACCAGCAGAATTCTTTTACCTCAGGCACTTACATTATCTCAACAAATAATAGATTACCTTAAACAATCTCCTGATATTCTCCAAATAGAACCTTTAGGCAGTCTTCGCCGCCAAGTTGATACTATTGGCGATATTGATATAGCTGTGGTCACTAAACAACCCCAGAAGGCCCTGGAACATCTTTTAAAGTATTCTCAAATTAAAAAAATCATTAATCAGGGTACTAGTAAAGCTTCAATAATTATTTCCAATAATATGCAGATAGATATTAGATTTCAATCTCCTGACGATTTTGGAGCCTTATTACAACATTTTACTGGCTCAAAATCTCACAATATTAAATTACGCCAAATAGCTCAAGGGAAAAATCTCAGTTTATCAGAATACGGTATTAAAAATAAACAAAAAAAGTTGATAAAATTTTCATCTGAAGAAAAACTATATAACTATCTGGGATTAGGTTGGATTCCTCCTGAATTAAGAGAGGCTAGGGGAGAACTAAAAGCCGCTCAACAGCATAAATTACCAAACTTAATAGACCTAAAAGATATTAAAGGAGATCTTCATATTCATACTAATTATGATTTACAAACCAGTCATGATTTAGGCAACAGTTCTATGCAGGCTTTAATTAAAAAAGCTCATGCTCTTAAATATCAATATATTGGTTTCTCTGATCATAATCCTAGTATTAGTCGTCATTCCTCACAACAAATAATAGATATCCTCAAAGGACGAAAGGAAGAAATAGAGAAAATAAAATACTCAAGTGAAAAAAAAGTGAAAATTAGAGTATTAAATTTACTCGAAATAGATATTAGACCTGATGGCAGTCTGGCTGTGCCTGATAAAGCCTTAGAACAATTAGATTTTGCTACAGTATCCATTCATTCCAGTTTTCGTCAAAATAAAAACACAATTACTAATAGAATTCTTACTGCTTTAAAACACCCTCAAGTTAAAATTTTTGGCCATCCAACCAATAGAATTATCAATTATCGCTCACCTATTGCTCCTGATTGGGATAAAATCTTTGATTTTTGTCAAAAAAACAATAAAATTTTGGAAATTAACTCCAATCCTAATAGATTAGATTTGCCTGATGCTTTAGTTCATCAGTCCCTTAAGTATGGAGTTAAATATGTAATTAATACTGACGCTCATGATGTTAATCAACTTAATTTTATGTCTTATGGTGTAGCTGTAGCCAGACGAGGCTGGCTAGAATCTAAAAATATTATCAACACTTTACCTTGGGACAAGCTTAAAGGTATACTTAATTTATAAATTAAAAATAAAAAGGAGTATTTATGCCAGTTATTTATCTGATATTAGGACTTTTAGTCTTAATAGTTGTTTATGTTTTATCTACTTACAATAAATTCAGAACTACAGAAACCAGAATTAAAGCTTCTATTCAGGAAATTGGCAATCAATTAAAACGTCAGGCTGGTCTTATCCCTAACTTAGTATCCTCAGTTAAAGGCTATATGAAGCATGAGAAATCTGCTTTAAAAATGATTACTGATGCCAGAAAAAGTATTCTTGATGCAGTTAAATCAGGCACTGCGCAAAAATTAGTTGATGCCGCTTCTAAGCTTCAATCAGCAATAGCCCCTATTCAGGCAGTTTTTGAATCCACTCCTCAGTTAAAAGCAGCTGGTCCAACTCAAAAACTAATGGATGAACTCAGAGATACTGCTGATAAAGTTATGTATTCCCGCAGGACTTTGATTGATTTAAGTGCTGACTATAATGTTATGACCGTTACCTTCCCCAGCAGCATTATTGCTAATCTTTTTGGCTTTAAACAAAAGCCAGGTCTTAAATCACCTGATACAGGTGAGCATGTTGAAGTATCTAAGCAAGACACCAAAACTCCAAAGGTAGAATTATAAAAACATAATAATGATTTCTTTTGAACATGTTTCAGAGAAAAGAATATTTGCTTGAAGGAAAAGAAGAAAAAGAAGAATATGTAGATTTAAGATATCGGGATCAAATTAATAGTTGGCATGAAAAAAGGTCAAGAGAAGGTAAAGAGCTAAAAAGAACAGCGTGGCAGACTCTTACTGAAAAAATTCCTAATCTTGAAGAAACTATTAAAACAAGATTAGAATTAATATATAAAGAAGGCTTTAACATAGACAATCCTACTGAGACATTTGCAACCGCAGAAAGACTTTTAAGAGCTAAAGATTCTTTTAGAAGTGATTATAAAGAAGGAGACATTTTTTTAGAAGACACTAAGGGACATTTTATTAATTTTGAAGGAACAGAATTAATATTAGTTTTAGATGCTATTGAAGACGAAGCATTATCAGTTATCTGGACATCAGAAGATCTTATAGCTACTACTTTTTCTCTTTATTTTCTAGAAACAGAAGAGCTAGAAAAGATCTTTGATCAACTTAAGGAAGATTTTAAGAATCGTCGTTTAAAAAAACATATGGTTACTAATATTCTAGGACGTAGAAAGATAGCCACAAATGATACAGAAAGAAGAGATATAATTAATCGTGCCTGGGAAAGAGCAAGGATACATAGCTTTAAAAAAAACATATAATATAAGCATATGCTGAATGTTTATGAACAGGTAGATAGCAATAAACGTAAAAGTGCCATTATTATAGTGCTTTTTGTTGTCTTTATTGCTGCAGTAGCTTGGATTTTTGGTGAGGCATTGGGCTATGGTCTTTCTTATGTAGGAATAGCTTTAATTTTTTCCGGCCTTGTCAGTTTTATTTCCTACTATCACAGTGACAAAATTATCTTAGCTATTTCTAAAGCCCGTCCTGCTACTCGTAAAAAAGATTTTAAGTTTTACACAGTTACTGAAAATCTTTGCTTAGCTACTCATCTTCCCAAGCCTAAACTTTATGTTATCGAAGACACTGCCCCAAATGCCTTTGCTACGGGTAGGGACCCTAAACATGCTGTTGTTTGCGCTACCACTGGACTATTGCAAAAACTGGATAGAACAGAACTTGAAGGCGTTATTGCTCATGAGTTAAGTCATATTAAAAACTATGATATTCGCTTAATGTCTTTAGTCACTGTTTTAGTTGGCTTAGTCACTCTTTTAGCTGATTTTTTTCTCAGAACCAGCCGTTTTGGCGGCAAAAGAAATCGCAAAGCTGGTCAAGCTCAAATGATAATCTTTGTTATTGGTATTGTTCTAGCTCTTCTTTCTCCTCTTATTGCTAATCTGATTAAACTAGCCATTTCCCGCAGACGGGAATTTTTAGCTGATGCTTCTGCTGTGAAAATAACCAGATTTCCTTTAGGCTTAGCTAGAGCTTTAGAAAAAATATCTAAAGATAAAGAACCCTTAGAAGCAGCTAATAAAGCTACTGCTCATATGTATATATCTAATCCTCTTAAAAATCATCATGATTCTATTGGCTGGTTTGCCGGCTTTTTCAATACTCATCCTCCGGCAGGGGAGAGAATAAAAGTTTTAAAATCCATGACCTAGTTAAGTATAAAAATTAATTCTTTTCTGATAAACTAGGCTTATCATGATAGATGTAAAACATATAGCTAAATTAGCTAACTTAACTCTTTCTTCTAAAGAACTTAAAACTTACACCAAGCAATTAAAAACAATTCTTGGCTATATTGACAAACTTTCACAAGTCAATACTTCTCAAGTTAAACCTACTTTTCAAACAATTGATAACACTACTAATGTTTGGCGGCAGGATAAAGTTAGAAAATCATTATCTCAAAAACAAGCTTTATCTCAGGCAAAAAGAAAATATAAGGGATATTTTGTAGCTGCCAATGTTTTTAACAAAATAGATAAAAAAACAACAGTTATTAAAACTAAGCCAAGGAAAAAGCTTGATAAATATAATGCTGTTTTAACTCAGGTTAATCCTAAAGGCAGACTTGGCCATAAAGATCTTTTTTTAACTAAAAATATAGAAACTACGGCTGGAGCTAAAATCCTTGAAGGATATATTCCTCAATATTCTGGAACAATTGTTAAACAATTAGAAGTCGCCGGTTATGTAACTAAAAATAAATTAAATCAAGATGCTTGGGCTCATGGCAGCAGTGGTGAAAACTCTGACTTTTTTCCTACTAAAAATCCTTGGGATCTAACTAAAGTTCCAGGAGGATCATCCAGTGGCAGTGCTACCGCTGTAGCTTCAGGTGCTGTTGATATTGCCACAGGCACAGATACTTGCGGTTCTATTCGCTTGCCCAGTTCTTTTACTAACACTTGCGGACTTAAACCTACCTATGGTGCTCTTAGTCGCTATGGAGTGATTGCTTTTGCCAGCAGTCTTGACTGTCCTGGGTTTTTTGCCAGATCAGTTGCTCAGCTTAGAAAAGTTTTTAAGCAAACTTCTCAGCCTGATTCTTATGATGCCACCACTCAAAATCAGGCTAGGCAAAAGAAAAATAAAATCAAAGTTAAAACTATTGGTTTGCCTAAAGAATTTTTTATTAAAGGTATGGATAGGCAAGTAAAAGAAATAGTTAAAAAAGCAGCTGATTTATTTAAATCTAAAGGTTATAAAATCAAACAAATATCTTTACCTCATGCTGATTATTCTATTGCCGCTTATTATGTAATCGCCCCAACAGAAGCTTCCAGCAATTTAGCTAGATATGACGGTATTCGCTATGGCAAAAATCGTCTATATTTTGGCCCAGAAGCCAAACGTCGCATAATGCTTGGCTCATTTGTTTCTTCAGCTGGCTATACTGATAAATACTATGAACAAGCAGCTAAAATTAGAACATTAATTATTCAGGATTTTCAAAAAGCTTTTAAACATGTTGATGCTGTTTTAGCCCCAACTGCTCCAACTCCAGCATTTAAATTAGGAGAAAAAACAACTGACCCATTACAAATGTATCTTATGGATATTTATACTGCCCCTGCTAGTTTATCTGGCTTACCCTCATTAGCTCTTCCTTGTGGTTTTACTAAAGACAAATTACCTATTGGCATGCAATTAATTGGTCCTCGTTGGACAGAAGATATGCTTTTTGATTTAGGAAAACAATATCAGCAAAACACCAACTGGCATGCCTTAAGGCCGTCAATAAAATATGACTAAATATATTCCTATTATCGGCATGGAAGTCCATGTTGAACTTAATACCAACTCCAAGATGTTCTGCGGTTGTCCGGCTCACCATTTTCAAATAAAACCCAATACTCATACCTGTCCTGTTTGCTTAGGTCTTCCCGGAGCTTTACCTGTTCCTAATAAAAAAGCCATTGACTGGACTATTCTCATTGCACATGCTTTTAATTGTCATATAAATTCACAATCTAAATTTGACCGCAAACACTATTTTTATCCAGACCTTCCCAAAGGTTATCAAATTTCCCAGTATGATCAGCCTATTTCCCAAAACGGCTATCTTATTTTAGATAATGCTAAAAAAATCAGAATTAACCGTGTTCATTTAGAAGAAGATACAGGTAAATTACTTCACAGAACTATTAAAAACAAAAAAGTCAGCTTAATAGATTTTAATCGCTCTGGAGTTCCTTTAGTAGAAATTGTTACCGAGCCTGATATTTCTTCAGGTGAGGAAGCCAAAGAATATCTTAAAAAACTCAGAGATATTATTCGTTCTCTTAAAGTATCTGATTGTGATATGGAAAAGGGTAGTATGCGGCTTGAAGCCAACATTTCTCTTTCTAAAAATTCTAAAAAACTCCCAAATTATAAAGTAGAAATTAAAAATCTTAATTCTTTCAGGTTCATTGATTGGGCTGTTAATTATGAAATTGATCGTCAAACCAGATTGCTGGAGAAAGGAATTACTCCAGAGCAGGAAACCAGAGGCTATGACTCTAAGCTTAAAAAAACCTTTTCCCAAAGAAGCAAAGAAGAAGCTCAGGATTATCGCTATTTTCCTGAACCTGATATTCCGCCAATGGTTTTTACTGATAAGTATATTGCCAAAATTAAACAACAATTACCTGCTCTGCCAGAGGATAAGGTTAAACTTTTAATTAAAAATTATCAATTAAATCAAACGACTGCTCGCCTTTTAGTTAGTAATGAAAATTATTTTAAATATTTTAAAACAGCTGTTAAATTGATTAAAAATATTGATCTTTCTCCTCAAAAACTAGCTAACATGATTGTTAATAAAAAAATAAATATTAATAAAATTTCTCCAAATCAGCTCATTAATCAGTTAACAAAAAAATCTCAAGCACAAATAAAAGACGATAAAACTTTATTAAAAATTATCAATCAAGTTTTGTCTGATAATCAAGCTGCCGTTCAGTCCTTTAAAAAAGGTAAAACTGCTGCTCTTGGGTTTTTAATTGGTCAAGTTATGTCTCAGACTCAGGGTAAGGCGGATCCTCAACTTACCAGAAAACTTTTACTTAAAAAAATTAAATAAATGACAGACTTTGTTCATCTTCATGTTCACACAGAATATTCTCTTTTAGATGGCCTTTCTCATATAGATAAATTAATTAATCGCTGTATTAGGCAAAAAATGTCAGCTGTTGCTATTACTGATCATGGTGTTATGCATGCTATTGTCAAGTTTCACAATCAGGCTAAAGCCGCTGGTATTAAACCTATTATTGGTGTTGAAGCATATTTAACCACTGGTGATCGTCATGACAAAACTCCTGGTGTTCAGAAGCAAACTTATCATCAAATTTTAATTGCTAAAAATCAGGAAGGCTACAAAAACTTGATGAGATTAACTACCATTGCTCACCTTGAAGGTTTTTATTACAAACCCAGGATAGATTTTGAAACTTTAGAAAAACATAAAAAAGGTTTAATTTCCACCACAGCTTGTATTCAAGGATTAATTCCCCAGCTCATTTTACAAGATAAAAAACAACAAGCTTTAGAAAAATGTAAATATTTTTTAAGTCTTTTTAAAGATGATTTTTATCTTGAATTGCAAAAACATCAGGGAATACCAGAGTTAAAAAAAGTTAATAAAACTTTAATTGAGTTTTCTCGAAAATTAGGCATTCCAGTTATAGCCACTAATGATGTTCACTATGTTGATCCTGATGATGCTAAAGCTCAGGATGCTTTATTGGCCATTCAAACAAAAACAACTTTATCTGATAAAAATCGCCTCAGCATGATTGATTCACCTGATCATTATTTAAAATCAGCTAATGAAATGAAGCAATTATTTCCTGACTTTCCTGATGCTTTAAAAAACACTCTTGCTATTGCTGAAAAATGCAATCTCAATATTCCTACAGGAAAATGGATTTTACCTGATTATCCTTTACCCAAGTCAGAAAAAAACTCAGAAAAATATTTAAGAAAATTATCTCTAATAGGTCTTAAAAAACGTTTTTCCACTATTACTTCAGAATTAAAGAAACGTTTAAACTATGAACTAGATGTCATCTGCAATAAAGGCTTTGCCACCTACTTTCTTATTGTTCAAGATTTTGTTAACTGGGCAAAAAAGCAAGGAATTAGAGTTGGTCCTGGTAGAGGCAGTGTTGCCGGTTCCTTAGCTGCTTTTGCTTTAAGAATTACTTCTATTGATCCTATAAAACACAATATTCCTTTTGAAAGATTTTTAAATCCTCAGCGGCCATCACCTCCGGATATTGATCTTGATTTTGCTGATGATCGCCGTGATGAAGTTATTGATTATGTAGCTAATAAGTATGGTAAAGATAAAGTAGCTCAGATTATTACTTTTGGCACCATGGAAGCCAGAGGTAGTATTCGGGATATTGGCAGAGTTTTAGGTATGCCCTATTCTGAGCCCGATAGAATTGCCAAGCTTATTCCGCAGGGTTTTTCTATAGAAGAAGCTTTAGTAAATACTAATGAGCTTCAAGAATACTACAAAGATAAAAAATACAAAGAATTGTTAAACTTGGCTAAAAAAGTTGAAGGTACAGCCCGTCATGCGTCCACTCACGCCGCCGGAGTAGTTATCGCTGATAAATCTTTAACTGAATATACTCCTTTGCAATTTGACAGTCATAATAATCGCACTACCACTCAATATGACATGTATGCTTTGGATTGCAATATAGAAGAAGATGCCATTGGTCTTTTAAAAATGGATTTTTTAGGCTTAAGAAATTTAAGCATTTTGCAAAAAGCCATTGAATTTGTTTTTGAACAAACTAATAAAAAAATTGATATTTCAGAAATTTCCTTAGATGATAAAAAAACATATAAACTTCTTAGTCAGGGTCAAACAACTGGTATTTTTCAGTTGGAATCAAGCGGTATGCGTCGTGTTGCTAAAGATCTTAAACCTTCCAGATTTTCTGATGTTACTGCTATGGTAGCTCTTTATCGGCCTGGTCCAATGGAGCTTATTTCTGATTTTATTAAAGGCAAAGCAAATCCCAAAGCAGTTGTTTATCCTCACAAAGATTTAATTCCGGTTCTTAAAGAAACTTATGGTATTGCTGTTTATCAGGAACAGTGTCTGCAGATAGCTAATGTTATGGCTGGGTTTTCTTTAGGTGAAGCTGATATTCTTCGTCGGGCTATTGGCAAGAAAAAACGCTCCATCATGGCTAAAGAAAAAAAGAAGTTTATTTCTCAATCTCAAACTAAAGGCTATTCAGAAAAAATTGCTCAAAAAGTCTGGGGCTATATTGAAAGATTTGCTGGTTATGGTTTCAATAAAGCTCATGCAACTGCTTATGCCATGATTGCCTATCAAACAGCCTATTTAAAAGCTAATTATCCGATTGAATTCATGGCGGCTTTTCTTACAGTAGAGGTAAATAATAAAGATAAGATTTTTGCTGCTATAGAAGAAACCAAACGTATGAAAATTAATATTCTGCCGCCAGATATTAATCAATCTAGTGTAGGCTTTGTTATTGTTAAAGATAATAGCTCATTAAATAACAAAGCTATTCGTTTTGGCTTATCAGCTATTAAAAATGTTGGCGAAGCTGCTATTTCTGCCATTCTTAAAGCTAGAAACAAAAAACCCTTCACCAGCTTAACTGATTTTTGTCAGCGTACTGATCAGCAAAAAGCTAATAAAAAGGTTTTGGAAAGTTTAATTCAGGTTGGTGCCTTTGATCAATTCGGCAAACGCTCAGCTATGCTTGCTGGCTTACAAGATATTAGGCAAAGAGCTGTTCAACTCCATAAGGAAAAAAATAATCCTCAAGTAGCTTTGTTTTCTTCTAAAACAATTAAATTTACCACTAGCTCTGAGGATAATTTTCCTAAAATTGAAGAATTAGAAAAACACGATCTTTTAAATTATGAAAAACAATTGCTTGGTTTTTATTTAACAGAACATCCTTTAGCAGATTCTTTAAAAAAAATTGAACAGCTAATTACTTATAAAATTAATGATATTGATCCGCAAATTCATAATAATCAAGCTGTTGTCATTGGTGGCATTTTTAAAAATATTAAAAAAATTATCACTAAAAAAAGCAATCAAGAAATGGCCTTTGCCCTTCTAGACGATAATTCCGGCACAATTGATCTGATTTTTTTCCCCAATGTATATGATCAAATAAAAAATGAATTAATTGAAGATAAGGTGGCTTTAATTAAAGGAACTGTTAACCTTAAAGATGATAAGTTGTCCATTATTGTTACCTCAATTTCTGATCCTGGACAAATTAAATTTAAAGCAAAAACTATTAAACTCACAATTACTAAAAAAACACCAAAGTCTGTACTAATAAGAATTAATCAATTAATGCACAATAATCAAGGCAATGATATCATTTTACTAAAACTGGAAAATGGACCTCACTCAAAAAAAATCAAACTGCCTTTTTCTGTAAATTTTTCTGCAATAAAGGATAAATTAACAGAATTAATTAAGACATATCAGGGAAAAATTGATCAAGTAGGGTAAAATATATAAATGGCATCAACTAAATATATTTTCATTTCCGGTGGAGTTCTCTCTGGTTTAGGCAAAGGAGTTACTACTGGTTCAATTGCTTTATTGCTTAAATCAAGAGGCTACAAAGTTACTCCAATCAAATGTGAAAATTATCTTAATATAGACGCTGGCCTTATTAATCCTATTGAACATGGTGATACTTTTCTTTGTAATGATGGTGCTGAAACAGATATGGACATCGGCACTTATGAAAGATTTCTTGATGTTAATTTATCTATGGACAATTTTATTACCATGGGGCAGATATATAAAACAGTTATTGAAAAAGAACGCAATTTTGAATATTTAGGTGAAGATGTTGAAGCTGTTCCTCATGTTACTGATGAAATTATCAAAAGAATTAAAAAAAAGGGCAGGAAAGACAGAGCAGATATTGTCATTATTGAGCTTGGCGGCACTGCTGGTGAATATCAAAACATTCTTTATTATGAAGCCGCCAGAATAATGAAAACAAAACATCAGGATACAATTCTTCATATTCATGTTTCCTATCTGCCCACCCCTTCACATATAGGTGAGCCAAAAACAAAACCAACTCAATTGTCTGTTAAACAATTAAATTCTATGGGTATTCAGCCTGATTTTATTGTTGCTCGATCCGACAAAGTGATTGATAAAAGAAGAAAAGAAAGATTAGCCTTATTCTGCAGTCTTTCTCTCCAGGATATTATCTCTTCTCCCAACCTTAAAGAGGTTTATGAATTGCCCTTAATTTTTCAGCAGCAGCAATTTGATAAAAAAATTCTTAAAAAAATTAATCTTCCCTATAACACTTCTAGCCTTAAATCATGGGAAAAATTAAATAGTAAATTTAAAAATCTTCAGGCAGAAAAAGTTACCATAGCTATTGTTGGTAAATATTTTGCCACAGGTAAATATCACTTAACAGATTCTTATGCCGCTTTAATTGATGCATTACGTCATGCCGCTTGGCAAAATAATAAAAAACTTAAGTTTCAATATATTAATTCAGAAAAAACCACTGCTATCAAGCTTAAACAAAAACTAAAAGTTGTTGATGGTATTGTAGTACCAATTGGCTGGGGACTTCGTGGCACCAAAGGAATGATTCAAGCTATAAATTACGCCAGAGTTAATAAAATTCCTTTTTTAGGACTCTGTTATGGTATGCAAATGGCAGTAGTAGAAATTGCCAGAAATTTAGCTGGTCTTAAAAATGCTCATTCTACTGAAATTAATCCTCAAACACCTCATCCTGTAGTTCATATCATTCCTAAACAGCAAAGAAATATACAGCTTAGAGCTTATGGTGGTACTATGAGATTAGGCAGCTGGGATTGTAAAATTAAAAAAGATACTTTAGCTTGGAAAATCTACAAGCAGTCCAAGATTTCTGAGCGTCACCGTCATCGCTATGAAGTTAATAAAAAATATCTTAAAATTTTGCAAAAAACAGGCCTGATTATTTCCGCCAGATCAGTTAAAGAATCTTTAATAGAAATAATAGAATTACCTGAAAAGATTCATCCTTTTTTTCTTGGCATTCAAGGTCATCCTGAATATAAATCTAGACCTTTAAATCCTCATCCGATTTTTGTAGAATTTATTAAAGCCTCCAATAATAGAGTTAATAAGTAATAAATGTGATATAATAAACTTATTGAATCACTAACTTCTAAGTAAAATTCACCAATATGACTCTCAAAGCAACTATTAATCAGACGGAATTTGCTGTTGGCGATACTGTCAGAGTTCACCATCAGTTTAAAGATAAAGACAAAACTCAAACTCAGATATTTGAAGGCATAGTTATTAAAATTAAGGGTAGAGAATTGAATAAATCATTTACTGTTAGAAAAATTGCCGCAGATGGAATAGGTGTTGAGAAAATTTGGCCTGTTCATAGCCCTAATATTAAAAAAATTATAGTTAAGAAAAAAGGCAATCCTCGCAGAGCCAAGCTTTATTATCTGAGAAAAAGAAAGGGTAGAGAAGCATCCAAGGTTAAAGCAGTTAAATCAACTCCAGTTAAAAAAATTACTTCTTCAAAGAAGAAAAAATAGAAGGGTGGTGAATTATAATTAATGAGTTTTAAACTTTACGTAGGCAACTTATCCTACAATGTTACCGGCGATCAACTTAAAGAGTTGTTTGCTCAAGCAGGTACAGTAGTAGATGCTATCATAATTACCGACCGTCAAGCTGGCAATAGATCAAAAGGTTTTGGTTTTGTTGAAATGTCCAGCAAAGAAGAGTTGGATAAAGCTATTGAAATGTTCGATCAAAAAGAATATGAAGGTAGAATGATGAGAGTAAGTGAAGCCAGACCTCCAAGAGAGAAAGGAGATTTTAATCAACCTAGAAGGGATTATTAATCTTAAACTGGTCTACCAATCATATTAATTTTAATTTACTTCTAAACTATCTCAGAATGTAAGGTATTTCTGGAGGCAGCTTTTTTCACGCATGCCAACAATAAATTCAGAGAAAGGTTCATGCACTCCTGTTATGGTAAATATCCCTGATATTAATACTGGAAACCATGTAGATTAACCCATCACATCAACCTAATCTGTGACCCAAAGGGTTTGGTCTTGGAACCATCTTATTGTAGACCTTAAGAAGCTCAAAGACCAGCTATTTCCTCAAGAAGATTACTCCTTTAACCTACTACCAATAGGGGTTGGAACATAGTAGAATATTCAATATGAGAACTAACATTTATTATTGGAAATGTGACAATCCTTTATCTATTAAAGACAAACTAGTCTACAACGATAAATATAGATTGGCAGATATTACTGATACAGTTAAAGAAATTGCCAATCATCACTTCAAAGAAGATCCAAAAGAAATTAAATCAACAGGAAGCTCAGGCAATCACTATGCTTATCATATTATTTATCCTGACAGAACTATTTTCTTTAGATCAGATGACGGCAAAATAGACGATGACTATATGGATGCTGAAAAAGCAGCAATGGATCTTGCTAGAAAAAATGGCGTTCCAGTTCCAAAAGTATATGCCACAGACACTTCAAAGAAAAACTTTCCCATTCGCTATCAGTTAATGGAAAAGGTTTCTGGTAAAAGCATGAAGGTGTTCTATCAAGATGGAAGCCTAGATAGAACAAAAGTAAGTCGACAAGTAGGAAGACACTTAGCCAAGCTTCATTCAATTAAGCTTGAAGGCTTTGGTTTTTTTAATACTCAAATTTTAAGAAAAAATAACAAAATTATTGGACTAGATAAAACAAATAGAGAATATTTTAATAAAAAATTAGTAAATCATCTTAAATATCTTCAAGATAAGTCCTTTCTCAAAGCAAAAGAGGTAAAGCAAATTGAAGAACTAATTGACAAATTTAAGAAGCATTTAGATATAAAGCAAGGCTATATGGTTCACAAGGATGTAGCTTATTGGAATATGGTAGGAACACCAAATAAAGTAAATGCCATTGTAGACTGGGATGATGTTATTTCAGGAGATCCAATTGATGATTTAGCTGTTGAAAGATGTTTTTATGGAGAAGATGTATTTGATCCTTTATTGGAAGGCTATAAAGAAGTGGTTAAACTGCCTGATGATTTTTATCCCAGATTATGGCTCTATCTAATTAGAAATATGCTTTGGAAAGCAGTTTTCCGTATTTTCATGGGCTATTTTGACATGACAGTTAAAGTTTCACTTCTTAATAGAAGTAAAGATAAATCATTAAGAGAATTTACTCACGATCAACTTTTTCTAGGAATAAATGAACTAAGTAAATTAGGCTGATATATCAACCTAATTGTGACCCAAAGGGTTTGGTCTTGGAACCACCTGATAATAGACCTAAAGAAGTTTAAAGACCAGTTATTCCCTCAAGAAGACTACTCCTTTAACCTACTACCAATAGGGGTTGGAACATAAAATATGGCAAAATATATAACTAGAGTAATATTCTTTTGATGGAGTTCAAGGCCTATTAAGAAAGTGGGAAGGAATGGGGGATGGAGAAACAATTAATAAGAATTATTAAAAAAACTTGAGTTTATATCTTCAATCACTATTTGACCTCTATCTTCAAAGTTTATTCCTGAGACAATACCAACTAATTCAAGAGTTTCACAATTAATAATGCCAGCACCACTAGAACCATACCAAATAGAAGATTCAAGCTGATAATTATTTTTAAAAAAAAGTGGACCGCCATTCCAGTTTCTCGACAAATTACCCACAATACCAATAGCTGTTTTTGTTTCGTCCACCACAGGAAATGATAAAACACAAAATTTATCATTGATATTTGTATTAAAATCATAGTCAAGACTTATCGGAACTGAAGTAAAAGAGTTAAAAGGAGTATTAACAATAATAATGGCAAGATCTTTCTCTTCAGATTTCACTATAGTGATATTATTAGATGAAAAAGTAATATCATGAGAATCAGAAAAATGAGGCTGGTTTATTGAAAAAAAATAAATGTCTTCAGATGGAATACAATGTTTAGCTGTAAGAAAAACAGAAACACCATCTTTAGAGTAAATATTAGTAGCCGAACCACTGCCTTTTCCATTATAAGAGACAGAAAAAGATGCTTTTTTAAGAATACTAGGAATTTCAGTTAAATTATTTTTCTCCTGAGTAATAGCTATGGCAGAAACTCTTTCATGAGATTCATCAAATTCTTCCAATTGTTGAAAAAGCTTACCGTTTTTTAAAAAATTAAGAAGCTTTGGCCCCCAAAAAACTGCTGTTCCAGCTACTGTTGTTATGCCAAGGAGAAACAAAAAATCTCTTCTAGAGTTTTGCTCCTTCATATATTAAAATTATATCATTCAAGGCATTATATATAGCTAAAATAAGCTTTTTATAATTTATTTTTGAATATATTATCAGCAAAAATTAGAATATATTAACTTTTTCTAGATTTGTGTGAGCCCAGAGGGACTCCAATCGAACACTTTCTTGAGGTTTGTGGAAGAATTGCAGACTGTTTTTAAACAGAAGTTAGCTTTAAGATATTTACCTAATAGGTAGTGGAATAGTACAATACAAACATGTCAAGGAATCAATTAGTACAAACAACTACATCTGACGGCTTATACCTTCACGGTTACTATTCTCCGACAAGTGATAAAAAAGTAGCATTTTTGCATATACATGGTTTTGAAGGTAATTTTTACGAAAATAACTTTGTTCATGTACTCGCAGATACTCTGGAAAAGGCTAACATTCCATTTTTATCAGCAAACACTAGGGGAAATGCTAGCGACCAAGATTTTAATACAGTTCAAGGAAAATATAAGAGAATTGGAGCTCGCAATGAACAACTTGAGGAAGCTCATTTAGATATTTCTGCATGGATGAAGTTGCTGATTAAAGAAGGCTATAAAACCATAGTTCTACAGGGACATTCATTAGGTACGATTAAAGTCATTCGTTACTTATTTGAGGGAAAATATAAAAATAAAGTAAATAAATTAATCTTATTAGCTCCTTTTGATAAAAAAGCACTAATGGATATTAGTGGCAGAAAAGATATTAAAGGTTTACTAAAAAAAGCTAGGTTAAAGGTTAAGCAAGGAAAAGGGGATGAGTTAATCACCAAAGAGTTTGAAGATATTAAACTATGCTATAAAACTTTTATTAGTTGGTATAAACAGGATGATTTTGGAAGAATGTTTGAATTTTGTTCTCCAAATTATGATTTCCCTATTCTTCAACAAATTAAAATTCCTACTAAAATTATAGTTGGCTCAAAAGATGAATATTTTCATTTAAGCAATCCTAAAAATCCACAAGAAGCACTTGATTTGATGTTAAAGCGTATTCCACAATCGGAAGGCGAAATTATCAAAGGGGCTGTTCATTCTTATAAACCGTATGAAAATATAATGGCTAGAGAAGTTAGAAAATTCGTAAAGCAGTAAGACCAATTATTCCCTCAAGAAGACTATTCCTTTAACCTACTACCAATAGGGGTTGAAACATAGGTTAAATCTTTTTTCTAAAAAAAGCCTTAAGCGTTTTTTTTCCTTCCCATTTTCTTTCTTCTTTTTCATATTCTTCATAGCCATATTTAGTTAAATAGGCATACATTGCAGGAAATTTTTCTGGCCAAGTGTTAATTGTGAAAGTTTTGTAGTTTTCTTTTTTTAGAATCTTTGTTAATTCTGATATTAGTTTTTTTAATATGCCTTTTTGTCTATATTTCTGATCTACTCCTGCCATCCAGCAATGTAAGCTATTTTTATTAGGTTCTCTTTTATAACAAAATAAGTAGCCAGCCAATTCTTCATTGATAAATGCACCTAGCAAAACACCTTTTTGCTTAAAATATCTTCTCCATGTTTGAATATTATGAAAACGGTCTTGTTTTCCTGCTTTAGGTTTGAAAATTGAAAGACTTAATTTTATTACTTCGGGAAAATCTTTTTCATTCAACTGTTTTATTTCCATCATTCCTTAATTTTATCACATCAACCTAGACTGGAATCTCTAATAATTCCCTGCTAGTATTAAATTATATGATTGGCCCTGACACAGGATAAAACCTTTTTAACAAAACCATAAAGATTTTTTTTACGAAGCATTTTCATTAGAGTTAACTATCAATTGGATTGATACATCAACCTAATCTGGATTTGTGAGCCCAGAGGGACTCCAATCGAACACTTTCTTGAGGTTTGTGGAAGAATTACAGGGGATTTTTGATCCTAAGTTAGCTTGGAATTTTTTTTAAATCGCTTAACAGCTTATTTAGTGGTTGATCAACATCTTTTATTGATTTTAAAGATGGTACAATTTTTCTTTCCCAATATTTTTTCAATTCTCTTGGTATTGGGTGTATTGATTTCACTTTTTTACAACAATTATCCTCATTACAGAAACATTTCATATCAATGTCGTAAAATGCTCTATAGTCATATGTAACTTCTTCCCCCTTTTTAATATCACGAATCACAATATCAAAACCTCTTCCTGAATCTAAAATGTTCGCATTACATGAATGGTTTGTATAACTAGCTTCGTCACACGGAAGAATATACTCTCCAGATTTTATTCTAAATGCATGCCAATAAACAAATTCTTTATCTTTCTTTTTTAATTTTAATATGTCGGATTTAGTATAGACTTTACAGTTACTACATTTAAACCAGGTAATAGTTCCTTTTGGAATAAATTCTTTAGCAAATAATCCTTTTCCTTTAGTCTTTGTCTCTTTTACTTCAAATAATTTCGCTTTCATATATACATTATAACTTACACTAAATTCTTTGCTAAGCATGTAAAGTGATAACTAAAGATAGTGACCCCAGAGGGAATCGAACCCTCATTTCTACCTTGAAAGGGTAATGTCCTAACCGTTAGACGATGGGGCCTGAAATCACAATTTCAATACTTTGGATTATACCAGAGTTAATCTGTCTTAGGTTTTTTCGCTTCTTTAGCAGCTTGCTCTTGACCTATTTTCCCAAGTTTTTCTGCTAGTGCATCAGCTTCATCTTCTTCAGGGTTAAAAGCAACTTTAGCAGGCTCTGTTCTCCTTGCAGCTCTTTGACCCGCATCTCCAAGAACTCGTGCTGCCACTTCTGCTTCAGAAGAATCAGGAGCAACAGGTTTTTTATCTAAAACAACTTTTTTATTCGTACCAGATACTTCTCCAACTGCTCCAGCAGGTGTTCTTCCTAAAACTGCTCCACCTTTTTCTAAATGTTTTTTCAAATCATCCATAATTTAAATATACATAAAAATCTACTTAAGAGCAAATAGACTAATACATCAACCCAATTATTATCTGTGAGCCAGCAGGGACTCGAACCCTGGACACCCTGCTTAAAAGGCAGGTGCTCTACCAACTGAGCTACTGGCCCACATGTATTTTACCAAATAGGGTAAAATACTCAATATATATGAAAAAAATAAATAAAGTTAAATACTTTTTTATATTCCTCATTTATCTCTGGCTTCGTTTTGACCCCATACTCTATCTGGCTTTTCGCAAAAATTGGAACCCAAGATATGAATTCTTAGCTGCTATTTTTGGAGAAAAAGATGCTGAGGAATTTTTGAAACACAGAGTAAGGTTAGTTATAGAAAGAAATAAAAAGCAAAAGCAAATACCTTTTATTACTCCTTCAATTGTTGATAAAAAAATCAATATATTTCTGAAAACAAAACCAGATACTAAAACAGGCAGACAGAAGAGAAGAAAAATTATTAAAAAACTCATTTTTTGGTCCCTTAATCCTGATATTAACAAGGAAAACATAGAAAGCTATAAAACAAGATTTGCAGTTATCGATGCTTTTTTAGGAGTTGTTTTTCAAAATGCCATCATTTCTGAAATAAAACAAATCTTAGATGGATTAAAAAAAATAGTTTTTTCAAGAGTTACCTATCTTGGTCCAAAAGGAGAACCTTCTCCGATTGTCCATGATGTAATAATTTCAGGGATTGGTAAAATTTTAAAATTTCATTTTAACGAAATAGTAAGATTAAGAGATGAAAAATTAGATAAATTAACTAAAATTAAATTAATCAAAGAAATTCAGGATTCAAAAGAAGGAAAAGGTGCCCTGGCTTTTTCAGCAGATTTAAAAGACAATGAATTTAAACCTAAATATCCCTTAGATAAGGAAACAGAAAATTTGCTTATTAAAATAATTAAACATTATAAATTTTCAGCTTGGCCTGATTCTAGAAAAAAAGCAGAAAATTTAATTAAATCAATGGAAAAAAGTCTTGGATTCACAATAGAATAAAGGCTTTAATGAAATTGCTTTTTAATATATACTTAGAATATATTAAAATACACATGTCTTATTAAAAAAAGACAAACATGGCAAGTTTAAATATATCCATATCGGCTGAGCCGATTTTTCATTTAGGAAACTTCGCTTTTACAAACTCAATGTTTGTTAGTTTGCTGACTACAGTTTTCCTCTCTTTAGTTGCCATTCGTTTTTATAGGTTCCACAAATCTAAAAAGCCCTCAAAACTCAATCTTTTTATTCAAGTAATTATTGAATCTTTTTATGAATTTGTCCAAACAATAACCCCGCACAAAGCAAGTCAATTTTTTCCTCTTATTGCTTCAATATTTCTTTTTGTTATGTTTGCCAGCTGGGCCGGTCTTCTGCCAGGAGTGGAAACAATTGGTTTTAGAAACAGCCATGGTTTTATTCCGCTTTTTAGAGGAGGTACAGCTGATATAAATATTACTATGGGAACAGCTATCGCCGCTGTGTTTATGGTTCAGGTTTTTGGCTATAAATCTTTAGGCATTAAATATTTTAAAAAATTCTTTGATTTTAGCAATCCCATTAAGCTTTTCGTTGGCTTTCTGGAATTAGTCAGTGAATTTGCCAGAATAGTTTCTTTTTCCTTCAGGCTCTTTGGCAATATTTTTGCCGGAGAAGTTTTATTAATGGTTATTGCCTTTTTATTACCACTTTTCGGCCCTTTACCATTTATAGGCCTGGAGCTTTTTATCGGCTTTATTCAGGCTCTTGTTTTTTCTACCTTAACACTTGTTTTTATTAGTATAGCTGTATCACATCATTAATTATTAATTAAAGGAGATTATTATGATAAATGATAATTTAATTGTTGGTCTTACTATAACTGTCGGTAGTTTAGCTCCAGCAATTGCTATCGGTATGATTGTTTCCAAAGCTCTTGAAGCTATTGGTAGAAATCCCGAGGCCGCATCTAAAGTTCAAACAGTCATGATCCTTGGTGTTGCTTTTGCTGAAGCCATCGCTATTTATGCATTGGTTGTGGCTTTAATTTTAAAATTTGTTTAAAATACAGACAAACTCCGGGTTGCCTTAATCTGGTTTAGCCCGGAGAATCTGTGAATAATAAATGGAAATACATTGGTATCAATTACTATTTCAAATAATCAATTTTGCCATTCTGGTTTTTGTTCTTAAAAAATTTCTCTATAAACCGATTATCACCATCATTGATCAAAGAAACAAAAAAATTCAGGATTCAATCAAAGCAGCAGAAAAAACTCTAGAAGAAAAAGAAAAAATTGAACAAATCAAGAAAAAGGCTATTGAGGCAGCTGAAAAAGAAGCAGTTAGAATTGTAGATTTAGCTAAAAAAACTGCTGATAAAGCAGGTAAGCAAATGATTGAAAATGCTAAAGATGAGGCAGAAGAAGAGGTTGATAAAAAATTCCAGCTTTTAGTTGACAAATTAGCTGATCAGGAAAAGAAAATTACTGCCAGAATTACTGACATGGTTGTTAAAACAACCTCTAGAGTTTTAAAAGACAGCTTAACTGTTCAGGAGCAAAGAAAAATCATTGATCAGGAAATTAAAAAACTAAAAAAGCTTAAATGAAATTCTATAATAAAACTGATGCTATAGTTGAAGGCATTCTAAGTTATTTAGAAGAAAAAAAATCTTTAGACTTACTGCCAGAAGTAGCTAAAAAATTATCCCAGCAAAGTTTTGTTAGAATTGATCCTAATTTAGCTGTTGTTTCCTCTAATGTTGAATTAAATAAAAAGCAAACAGATGAAATTAAAAAACATTTATCTAAATATTTAAATCGACCTATCAGAGTTAAAACTAAAATTGATAAATCAATTATTGCTGGCTTAAGAATAGAAGTTGCTGGACAAATGATTGATTCTACAGTCAATCGCAAGTTAAAAGAACTGAAGACTAAAGTAATTTATGATTAATATTTCTAAAACCATTGGTAAGAAAATAGACAAATTTACTCCTGTTTTAAAAGCTCAAAGTATTGGTCAGATTATCTCTATTGGTGACGGTGTTGCCCTTATCGGTGGCCTAGCTGATGCGATGATGAGTGAAATTATTGAATTTCCTAAAAAAACTTACGGTCTGGTTCTTAATTTAAATAAACATACAGTTGGCGCTATTATTCTTGGCAGCGGCAATCATCTTAAAGAAGGAGACGAAGTTACTACCACTGGAAGAATTTTGGAAATTCCTGTTGGCGAATCATTAATTGGCAGAGTTTTAGGCCCCTTAGGAAATCCTTTAGATGGACAACCTGTACCTAAAACCACCCAGACAGAAGCTTTAGAAAAAATTGCTCCCGGAGTTATTACTCGAGAAAAAGTTAATCAACCAGTCCAAACAGGAATCACTGCTATTGATTCAATGATTCCTATTGGTCGTGGTCAAAGAGAATTAATTATTGGCGATAGAAGCACTGGCAAGTCAACCATTGCCTTAACTACGATTATTAATCAAAAAAAAGAAAAATTAATTTGTATTTATGTAGTTATTGGTCAAAAAGCTGCTTTTACCGCCCAATTAATTGACACTTTAAAGAAATTTAAAGCCATGGATCATACTATTATTATTGCTGCTAATGCTTCTGACTCTCCGGCTCTTCAATATTTAGCTCCTTATGCCGGTGTTGCTGTGGCTGAATATTTTGCTAAACAAGGCAAAGACGCCCTTATTATTTATGATGATCTTTCTAAACATGCTTGGGCATATCGGGAACTATCTTTACTTTTAAAACGACCTTCAGGTAGAGAAGCTTATCCTGGAGATGTTTTCTATATTCATTCAAAGCTTTTAGAAAGAGCAGTCAAGCTTAATAAAGAAAATGGTGGGGGCTCTATTACTGCCCTGCCAATTATTGAAACTCAGGCTGGTGATGTCTCTGCCTATATTCCCACCAATGTTATTTCCATCACTGACGGCCAAATTTATTTAGAATCTGATCTTTTTAATGCCGGTATTCGTCCGGCTATTAATGCCGGCTTATCTGTTTCTCGTGTTGGCGGAGATGCTCAGATTAAGGCTATGCAGCAAGTATCTGCAAAATTAAGACTGGAATTAGCTCAATTTAGAGAATTAGCTGCTTTTGCTCAATTTTCATCAGATCTTGATCCTACTACTAAAGCCCAACTTGATCGTGGTTCTCGTATTACTGAAATTCTCAAACAAGGCTGGGATGAGCCCCTAGATATTGAAGAACAAGTTGTTATTATTTGGGCAGTTACTAATGGTTACTTAGATAATGTTACTATTAAAAATGTTAAGCAATGGCATCAAGAATTCATTAAATATATTTTTATCACTAGACCAAAACTTAAAGCAACCATTAAAAAAGAAAAAGTTTTAACTTCTAAAATCCTCAAAGAACTGGAAAAATATACTCAAAAATTTAATCAAACTCATCCTCAATTAGTTAAACAACAGGAGGATCAATGAGTTCTACTAGGCAAATAAAGCGTCGGATTAAATCAAGTAAAAATATTGCTCAAATTACTAAAGCCATGGAAATGGTTTCTGCCTCAAAAATGAAACGCGCTCAGGAAATGACTCTTTCATCCAGACCTTATGCTGAAAAAATGGCTGATATTATTACTGCTTTAGTTCAAAAAGCTAAAGATCAGGTAGATCATTTTTTACTTAATGATCCTCGGGATAATTGGAAGAAAAATCAAGAATTTAATATTTTGATTATTTTACTCTCCACTGACAAATCTCTTTGCGGTGGTTTAAATTCCAACCTTTTTCGAGGTTTGGAAAACTGGCTTAAGGATCTTAAAGAAACATATAAATTACCACCGAAATTTAAACTCTCTTTTATTACTATTGGGAAAAAAGCCAAAGAGCATATTTTAAAAACCAACAAATTTTTAATAGCAGAATTTCCTCAGTTAGGTGATAAACCTAGATTTGAAGACATTTTGCCCATATCAAAAATAGTTATAGGTGGATTTAAAAAACATCAATATCAAATGATCTTCATGTCCTATATGCAATTTATCTCTACTATTTCTCAAAAACTGGCTGTTAATCAGCTTTTACCTATTGAAACTAAAGCTATCGAAAAACAGGCTTTCAGTGATCAATCTCCTCCTCCTATTGAAGAATATAAAGGCGACTATCTTTTTGAACCAAAAGCTGAAGAAATTTTTAAACATCTTTTACCTCAATATATTGAACTTCAGCTTTATCATGTTTTATTAGAATCTATTGCCTCAGAACATTCTGCCAGAATGGTAGCTATGAAAAATGCCAATGAAAATGCTCTGGATATTGTTAGTGCCTTAACATTACAATTCAATCAAGTCAGACAAACAAAAATTACCAATGAATTATTAGATGTAATTGGTGCCAGAATGGCTCTGGAATAAATATATGAAAACAATAGGCAAAATATCCCAAATAATTTCCGTTGTTGTTGACGTTATTTTCCCAAACAGTCTTCCTGAAATTTATAACGCCCTTGAAGTTAAACTTCCTTCCAAAAAAACAATAATCTTAGAAGTTCAGCAACATTTAGGCAATAATCAAGTCAGAGCCATTGCCATGGGTTCAACTGACGGTTTAAAAAGAGATATGGAAGTTATAGATACAGGCAGCCCTATTAGTGTTCCTGCTGGAACAAAAGCCTTAGGTAGGATTTTCAATGTTATTGGAGAAACCATTGATAAAGGCAAACAATTAACCAATGTTAAAAAAACTTCCATTCACAAACCAGCTCCTGATTTTACCGACATTGAAGCTAAACCCCAGATATTGGAAACAGGCATTAAGGTCATTGATCTTATCTGTCCTTTTGCTAAAGGCGGTAAAGTAGCTGCTTTTGGCGGTGCTGGTGTTGGCAAAACTGTCATTATCCAGGAGCTTATCAGAAATATTGCTGAAGAACATTCCGGCCATTCTGTTTTTGCCGGTGTTGGTGAAAGAACCAGAGAAGGTAATGATTTATACCAAGAAATGAAAGAATCAGGGGTTATTGACAATACCGTCATGGTTTTTGGTCAAATGAATGAACCCCCCGGAGCTAGATTAAGAGTGGCTTTAACTGCTTTAACCTTTGCTGAATATTTCCGTGATCAAAAAGGCGAAGATGTCTTACTATTTATTGACAATATTTTCCGTTTTTCCCAGGCAGGTTCAGAAGTCTCTGCTCTTTTAGGCAGAATTCCATCAGCAGTTGGCTATCAACCTACTTTAGCTTCAGAAATGGCTGCCTTGCAGGAAAGAATTACTTCTACTAAAAAGGGTTCTATTACTTCTTTTCAGGCAGTTTATGTCCCGGCCGATGATTATACTGATCCTGCCCCAGTGGTCACTTTTGCTCACCTTGATTCTACTATTTCTTTAGAAAGAGCGTTAGCTGAACAAGCTCTTTATCCGGCTGTTGATCCTTTAGTTTCATCTTCTAAAATTCTTTCACCCGACACTGCTGGTAAAGAACATTATGATGTTGCTATGAGAGTACAAAAAGTTCTTCAAAGATACAAAGATCTTCAAGATATTATTGCTATTCTTGGTATTGATGAACTTTCTGATGAAGACAAATTAACTGTTTCTCGAGCTAGAAAAATTCAAAGATTTTTAACTCAACCCTTCTTTGTGGCTGAACAATTTACAGGTTCAAAAGGCCGCTATGTTAAAACTGAAGATACAATTAAAGGCTTTAAGGAAATTATTGAGGGTAAACACGACAATCTTCCTGAACAGGCTTTTTATATGATCGGCAGTATTGATGAAGCAATTAAAAAAGCTAAACAAGCTAAATAGCTTATGGCAGCTCAACAACTGCATTTGGAAATTATTACTCAGGAAAAAAAAGTTTTTGATGATCAGGTTGATATTGTTTTAGCTCCGGCATATGAAGGTCAAATAGGCATACTTCCACACCATATATCTTTATTAACTAAACTCCAATCAGGCGAGCTATATATTGTCAAAGGTCCATCAATGACAATTTTAGCTATTACTGGCGGTTTATTAGATGTAAATGATAATAAAGTCACTATCATGGCTGATGACGCTGTTCGAGCCGATGAAATAGATATGGCTAAAGCAGAAGCCGCTAAAAGAAAAGCAGAATCTGCCTTAAAAGAGCAATTATCTGAAAGAGATTTTGCTGTAGCTCAAGCAGATTTAAGAAAAGCTATCTTAGAATTAAAAGTTGTTAAAAAACGTCGCTACCGCCCACAAAGATAAAGAGTTATAATAAATTTAGAAAGGTGGTGATTAATATCGCTGATAAAAAAATTGGCAAGGTCACTCACTATTACGACAAGATTGGCGTTGCTGTTATTGATCTTACTCAAGGACTAAAAGTCGGAGATAATATTAAATTTGTTCATAAAGATAATGAATTTACCCAAGCAGTTGACTCATTACAAATAGACCACAAATCAGTTAAATCAGTTAAAAAAGGTGATTCTTTGGGCTTGAAAGTTGATCAATCAGTTAAACCAGGAGCTGAAGTTTATAAAATCAGCTAACCTAGCTAAACTCTTCAACATTGCACTTTACTTAAGTGATAAACTTTTATTGTTCAAAAATTAAATAAAAACCATGGAATTCAACTTAGCTCCGGATATTGATAAAAAAATCAGCCAGATTCAAAAAAAAATACAGTTTCCTCACATTAAACCTAAACAAATAATTGCTTTTCGCAGCACTGGTTCTAAATCTCGGGCTATGGCCCGCATTTGGGCCTTTCCTAGAATCTGGCAAATGGCTTTAAAACTTCCTCCTCATTACTGCATCGAAGTATTATCAGAAAAATTTGATCATTTAAAATCTGATCAGCAAACAAAAATATTGATTCATGAATTAATGCATATTCCTAAGAATTTCTCCGGCGCTTTACTTCCCCACAGAGGACGGGGGAGGGTAGTGATTAATAATCGCAGTGTAGCCAAAATATTTAAACTTCTTAAAAAATCCTTATTATGTTAAATATATTTCATGGAGATAATTTAACTGCCAGCAGAAATGCTTTAAACAATTTCATTGATCAATACAAAAACAAAAATCAATCAAATCAGGAAATTATCAGGCTCAATGCAGAAAAATTGCCAATTGAAGAATTAACTCAAGCACTGGAATCAACTGCCTTATTTGCTTCTAACCGTTTAATTATTATTGAAAATCTTTTTTCTCAAATTAAATCAAAAAATAAAAATCAGTTAATTGAATATTTTTTATCTCAGGATTTTTCTGAAAAATCAGTTGTTTTGTGGGAAAGAAAACTAATTACTCCTGCTAATTTAAAAAAATTAGCTAAATTAAACGCTCAAATTCAACTTTTCAAAACTCCCCCAGTTATTTTCAAATTTCTTGATTCTTTTAAGCCAAATAATCAAAAAACAGTCTTATCTTTTTATCATCAATGCCTTAAGCATAGCCCTGCAGAAATGATTTTCTATATGCTTCATCGTCGCATTAGTCAGTTAATCCAAGCTAAGGATGAAAAATACCAGCTTAAAGCAGCTCCTTGGCAAATAGGTAAGCTTAAATCACAAGCTAAAAACTTTAATTTAAACCAACTTTTAAAAATTCACTCACAACTTTTACAAATTGATTATCAAATTAAAAAAGGAAAAAACATTACTCCTTTATCTACTCAGCTTGATTTTTTCCTCATGGATATTTAGAATAAAGTCTATCCTATATGAAAGCTAATTTTGCAGACAATATTTTCAGAGGTTATGATATTCGCGGTAAAGTCCCTAATGAATTAAATGAAGCTGGCTCATATACTCTCGGGAAAGCTTACGGCACTTTTTTATCTAAAAGAAGAATTAATCAATGTGTAGTTGTTAAGGATAATCGCACTCATGGTGAAATAATTAAAAACGCTTTTATTAAAGGTCTTTTAGAAACAGGCATAAATGTTATTGATCATGGTCTTGGCCCTGTCTATTTTATGTATTTTTCTCAATACCATTATCAATCCAAAGGTGGTGTCTCTGTTTCTGCTTCTCATAATCCCAAAGAATACAATGGTTTTAAACTGGCTGTTGGTTTTTCTGACACCATGATTACTGAAGAAATAAACCAATTCAAAAAAATTGCTAAATCAGGTAAATTTGTTAAACCAAAAACCAAAGGCAAATTAACAAAAGAACCAATTTTTGCTGCTTATAAAAAAGATTTATTTAAAAATTTTCCTGAAAAATTAAATTTTAAAATTGTTGTTGATGGTGGCAATTGTACTCCGGGCAAATTCATACCTGATATTCTTAGAACTGCTGGTTGTCAGGTTATTGAACAAAACACAAACCTTGACGGCACTTTTCCTTTAGGCACCCCTGATCCTACAGAATCAGATTACCTGGAAAGACTATCTAAAGGTGTAGTCAAACATAAAGCTGATTTAGGTTTTTGTTATGATCCTGATGGTGACCGCATTGGCATTGTCGACAAAGATGGTAAAAAAATCTGGAATGATGTTTTAGTGGCTCTTTTTGCCCAAGATATTCTTAATTACATACCCAAAAGCCCTATTGTTTACAATACTTTATGTTCCAAAACAGTTACTGATGTTATTAAAAAAGAGGGGGGCAAGCCTTTGATGTGGATTACTGGCCATTCTTTTATTAAAGCTAAAGTAAAAGAAGCCCGTTCTCCATTTGGCGGTGAGTTATCCGGTCACTTTTTCTTTATGGATAACTTTTATGGTCATGATGATGGTGCTTTTGCCTCCTTAAGACTTTTATCTTACTTACAACGCACCAAACAATCTTTAAAACAAGCTATAGCTAAACTGCCTCAATATGTTTCCAGTCCGGAAATTAAACTGGGCTTGGCTGATAAAATCAAATTTAAATTTGTTAATAAAATAATTGGCAATGATCTTAAAAAACTTTACCCTAAAGCTGAATATATAGAAATTGATGGCGTTCGCATGGATACCAAAGATACTATGGCTATTGTCAGAGCTTCACAAAATGGCCCCTATATCACCATAAAATATGAAGGTAGAACTCAAGAACAATATGATGTTCTAAAAAAACAATTAAGAACAATTCTAAAATCTCATAAAGAAATTGACTGGAGCTATGGCGTCAACACTGACGCCTTTGATTAATGTCTTTAAACTTAAATCAGGCTCAAAAGTTAGCTGAAAAACTAGTCTTAAACGCTGGTAACATTCTAATCAAACACAAAGGCAAAGCTTTAATTAAAAAATATAAAAAAGAGCAGGATATTGTTACTAATGTTGATCTTTTAATTGAAAAACAAATAATTGCCTTAATTGCCAAGCAGTATCCTCACCACAATATTTTATCTGAAGAAATAGGGGAAATTAATAAAGGATCAGAATATACTTGGATTATTGATCCATTAGATGGTACCAAAGAATATACTCGTCAAATGTTTCTTTATTGTTCAGCTGTTTCCCTTCAAAACAAAACAGACATTCTTGCTTCAGCCATTTATCACCCCCCAGTTAAAGAACTTTACAGCGCTTCTAAAAATAATGGCGCTTTTTTAAATAATAAGAAAATTAAAGTTTCCTCTCAGAATAAGCTAAAAAATTCTATGCTTTTTGGATATTTAAATAAAGATAGTCATTCCTGGAGAAAATTAAATCTAATTAATAAAAATTCTTACAGACTTAGAACTCATGCTAATCATAATTTAAGCTATTGCTGGATTGCCAAAGGAGGCTATGAAGCCCATGTTAATTTAAATAGTCTGCAAAAATGGTGGGATATTGCTCCAAGCATTTTGATCCTTCAAGAAGCTGGAGGTAAAGTTACTGATGACAAAGATCAACCAATTAATCCTCAAAATAAATTTAAGACTATGATTGCTTCCAATGGAAGAATTCACCAACAAATATTAAAATTAATAAATAGAAAATAAAAAAGGAAAATATATGACCATTCTTGATAATCTTCCACAAATTAAAAAACTTGATCAGCAGAATGTTTATGGCTCAATTGAAAATTTAGCCAAGCAATGTTCCCATGCTTGGGAAGACTGTAAAAATATTAAAGTCTCTGATGATTACCAGAATATCAATAAAATAGTCATGACTGGCATGGGTGGTTCGGGTTTAGGTGCCAGAGTCATTGAATCAGTTTTTGGTTTAGAACTTAAAATGCCTTTAATTAGAATCAATGATTATGATTTGCCTGATTGGGTAGATAATAAAACTTTAGTTATTTGTTCCAGTTATTCTGGCACTACTGAAGAAATTGTTTCTACTGCCAAACAAGCTGAAGCTAAAAAAACCAAATGGATGACCATTTGTGCTGGTGGAAAATTACTAGAGATGGCTCAGAAGAATAAAGTACCTGCTTATAAAATCGATCCTATATATAATCCATCTAATCAGCCTAGAATGGCTATTGGTTATTCTATTATTGGTCAATTAGCTCTTGTTTCTAAAACAGGTATTATTAATATTTCTCAGCAAGACATTGATAATATTACTTTAATAATGCAGCAAGTTATTGAAGAGAATAATATAAAAATTCCTTTTGAGCAAAATCCTGCTAAAAAAATGGCTAAAACAATATTTCAAAAACAAGTAATTATTGTTCCAGCCAGACACTTAAAAGGAGCTGTTCATACTTTTAAAAATCAAATGAATGAAAATGCTAAAAACTTATCTCATCGTCATGATATTCCTGAACTAAACCATCATCTTATGGAAGGTTTAAAATTTCCTAAAAATAATAAACAGGATTTAGTTTTCTTATTTATCAACTCCTCTTTATATCCAAAAAGAATCCAACAGCGTTTTAAAATTACTGACGATGTTGTTAAGAAAAATAAAATTAAAACTCTTTCTTGGAAAGCAACCGCTAAAGATAAGCTTAGTCAAACTTTTCAATTTATTCAATTTGGAGCTTTTGTCAATTTTTATCTAGCTATGCTTTATAGCATTAATCCTGCTCCAGTTCCTTGGGTAGATTATTTTAAAATTAAACTTGGCCAGCCTCTGGGAAAATAGTAGAAAAACTTCCATCAATCTGTTATTCTTATTCTAATGTCTAAACTGCCCTATATAGTTGATTTTAAAGATGTAGATAAAAATGATGTAGGTCTGGTGGGAGGTAAAGGTGCTAATCTTGGAGAAATGATTTCTTCAGGTCTGCCCATTCCTCCAGGCTTTATTGTCACTGCCCCTGCCTATTTTCACATTCTAGATATTAACAATCTTCGTCCTAAAATCAAAGAAATTTTAACCGGACTTGACACCAGTGATCCTCGTCAGCTTAATTCTGCTTCTCATAAAGTTAAGCAATTAATTCTTCATGCTCAAGTCCCTGATGATTTAGCTTTGCAAATAATTAAATGGTATTTAAAGTTAAATAAAGGAAGAAGACATGCTTTAGTTGCTTGCCGTTCTTCTGCCACAGCTGAAGATCTACCTGATGCTTCTTTTGCCGGCCAGCAGGAAACTTTTCTTAATGTCTCCGGAGAAGCTAATTTAATTCAAAAAGTCAGAGCTTGCTGGGCTTCTTTATTTGAACCTCGGGCCATATTCTATCGTCAGGAAAAAGGCTTTGATCATTTTAAAGTCGGCATTGCTGTGCCGGTGCAAAAAATGATTCAGTCAGATGTTTCCGGCATTATGTTTACTATTAATCCGGTTACTAATGATAAAACTCAAATTGTTATTGAAGCCATTTGGGGTTTAGGAGAAAAAATTGTCCAAGGTGCTTATACTCCTGATCATTACTTAATCTTAAAACAAACTTGGAAAATTCTTCAAAAACAAGTTAATCCCCAAACAAAAATGCTTACTTTAAAGAAAAAACAAAATCAGGAAATTAAAGTACCTAAAAATAAGATAAATAAACCAAAAATGACTGATCAGCAAATTATTGATTTAGCTAAATTAGGCCAAAAAATTCACCAGCACTATTTTTTCCCTCAGGATATTGAATGGGCCATGGAAGACAATCAAATGTATATTGTTCAATCTCGACCAGTTACTACTATCAAAGAGCAAGAAACAAATAAAATTAAACAAGCAGATATTGCCAAGCTTAAAGTAATTCTTCAGGGTGATCCTGCCAGTCCTGGCATTGCCTCAGGTTATGCTCGCTTACTTAAATCTGCCAAACAAATTCATCAGCTTAAACAGGGTGAAATATTAATTACTGAAATGACTACACCTGACTTTGTCCCTGCTATGAAAAAAGCTTGTGCTATTGTTACCAACAAAGGTGGACAAACTTCTCACGCTGCTATTGTTGCTCGTGAATTAGGCATTCCTTGTATTGTTGGTACTGAAACAGCCACTGCTAAATTAAAAAACCGTATAGTTTACACTGTTAATGGTCAAACAGGAGAAATTTTTAAAGGTGCGCCTAAAATTAAAACCAGCAAAAAAATTAAACCTCATTCAGAAAAAGAAAAAAAGGCCTCTCAGGCTAAAATTAAAAAATCCTTCTCCAAGCCTGTAAAAATTCTCAATACTGCTACTAAACTTTATGTTAATCTGGCTGAACCAGAATTAGCTAACAAAGTAGCTCAAAAAAATGTTGATGGTATTGGCCTATTAAGAGCAGAATTTATGATTGCTCAAATGGGCATTCATCCTAAAAAATTAATTCATGATAAAAAACAAGGTAAATTTGTTAATCAATTAGCCGATAATATAGCTAAATTTACCAAAGCTTTTTTTCCTAGAATAGTTGTTTATCGAACTACTGACTTTAAAACCAATGAATATAGTAATCTTACTGGCGGTAAAGATTATGAGCCTGAAGAACCTAATCCCATGATTGGCTATCGAGGTGCTTTTAGATATATCAATGATCAACGGGTTTTCAATCTAGAACTGGAAGCTATTAAAAAAGTCCGTAATAAAATGGGTTTTACCAATCTATCTTTAATGATTCCCTTTGTTCGCACAGTCAATGAATTAAAACAAGTTAAAAAAATTGTTTCTGCTTATGGTTTGCCTCGCTCTTCAACTTTTAAACTCTGGATGATGGTCGAAGTTCCCTCCAATTTTATTTTACTCGAAGATTTTATCAATGTTGGCATTGATGGTATTTCTATTGGTACCAATGATCTCACCATGCTTATCTTAGGTACAGATAGAGATAATAGTGAAGTTGCCCCTATATTTGATGAAAGAAATCCTGCTGTTCTTCATGCTTTAGAATCAATCATTACTACTGCTAAAAAGCATAACATCACCAGCTCTATTTGCGGTCAAGCTCCTTCTCTTTACCCTGATTTTAGTCAGAAACTTGTTCAATGGGGTATTACCAGTGTTTCTGTTTCTCCTGATATGATTGAAACTACCAGGCAAATAATTTATCAAGCTGAACACAGAAAAGTACATGGCAAAAATAACCGCTCTTAAAGCCAGAGAAATTTTGGACTCTCGCGGATATCCCACTATTGAAACCATTGCCTATTTAGATTCCGGCCATTCTGGCACAACTTCAGTTCCCTCCGGAGCTTCTACCGGCAAATACGAAGCTCTTGAATTAAGAGATAATGATCCTCAGCGCTTTAATGGCTTAGGTGTTCTTAAAGCAGTTAATAATGTTAATACTATTATCAATGATGCTGTTAAAGGAATGGAGTCAAGCCAGCAAACACAATTAGATCAGAAGCTTATAGATCTTGATGGCACTAATAACAAAAGCAAATTAGGCAGCAATGCTATCTTGTCTGTTTCTGTTGCTAATATTAAAGCTGCTGCTGATTCATACAATTTGCCTGTTTATAAATATCTCCAGCAAAAATATTCTCTTATTAAAGAAATTACTAAACTACCCAACCCTACTTTTAATATTATCAATGGCGGAGCTCATGGTGCCGGCAATCTTGATTTTCAGGAATTTCATATTATTCCTTCTCTTCGCTATTCTTATAAAGAAGCTTTAGAAATAGGTGATGAAATTTATCAATCGCTTGAAAAAACTCTTAAATATCATCGGGCTATTCATAGTGTTGGCGATGAAGGCGGTTTTGCCCCCAATCTATTTACTAATTTAGATGCTCTGGAAATAATTGTTGAAGCTATTAACAATAGTGAACACAAATTTGCTCAGGACGCTTTTTTAGGACTGGATGTGGCTGCTTCTTGGTTTTTCAAAAACAATAAATATACTATTAAAGACAGGGCTCAGCCATTTAATCGCAATGATTTAATAGATTATTATGTCCAACTTAACAAAGAGTATCGACTTTTTTCTTTAGAAGATCCTCTTGAACAAGACGATTGGAAAGGCTGGAGTAAATTAACTGAAATGCTTCAAGCCGATACTATTATAGTCGGAGATGATTTACTCACTACTAATAAACATCGGGTTCAAAAAGCCATTCAAAAAAAAGCCTGCAATGCTATTTTAGTCAAACCCAATCAAATCGGCACTATCTCAGAAACAATTGAGGTTATTAATATTTGCCGTCAGGCAGGCTGGAAAATTATTGTTTCTCATCGTTCAGGAGAAACTAATGACAGTTTTATTGCTGATTTTGCTGTTGGTATTGGTGCAGATTTAACTAAATTCGGCGCTCCCGCCAGAGGAGAAAGAGTGGCTAAATACAATCGCTTACTCCAAATAGAACAGGAAATTAAATCTTAATTTATGCTCAACTCAAATATATATCCATTAACATTAATTATTCTTGATGGTTGGGGCAATGCTTATCCCAGTGCTGGCAATGCTGTTACTCAAGCTCAAACTCCTTTTTTTGATAAAATAATGTCTGCTTATCCTAATGCTTCTTTAGGTGCAGCCGGAGAATCAGTTGGCTTACCTCACCAACAGGACGGTAATTCTGAAACAGGCCATCTTAATATTGGTGCCGGCCAAATTGTTTTCCAGGATTTAGCTAGAATCAACACTGCTATTGCTGACGAGTCTTTTTTTCAATTACCTGGATTAAAATTAGCCATCGATCATGTTAAAAAAAATAATTCTACTTTACATTTAATCGGACTTATTGGGGCTGGTGGTGTCCATGCTAACAATGAACATTTATTTACCCTCATCAAATTTGCTCAAAATAATAATATCACCAATTTATCACTTCATCTTTTTACTGACGGCCGTGACTCTCCGCCCACATCTTCTCAAATATATATTTCTCAAATTGAGCAATTATTGGAAAAAACAGGTATTGGTACTATTGCCTCTATCTGCGGTCGCTACTATGCTATGGATCGTGATTTTCGCTGGGATAGAACTCAAAAAGCTTATCAATGTTTAACACAAGGAGTTGGCTTGAAAGCAATTAATACTCAACAGGCCATTCTTCAATCATATCAGGCAAAAAAAACTGATGAATTTATTCAACCAACAAATATTGTTGATGTTAATGGAACACCTTTATCTTTAATTCAAGATAATGATGCTGTTATCTTCTATAATTTCCGGGTTGATCGACCTAGGCAATTAACTAAAGCTTTTACGCTTAAAGATTTTGAAGAAACTGGCAATAAATTAACATTTGATCCTTATGCAGACAAATATTTAAAAACTCATCTGCCTGCTTCTAAAATTTCTCAACAACCCTTTAAAAGAGAAAAAATTTTAAAAAATCTTTTCTTTGCCACCATGACTGAATATCAAAAAGATTTACCTTGCATTGTTCTTATTGAACGACAGCAAACAAAGTATCCTTTAGCCAAAGTTTTAGCAGAACATAATCTTAATCAACTGCATATCAGTGAAACTGAAAAAGAACGTTTTGTTACTTACTATTTCAACGGTCTTAGAGATAAACGTTTTCCTAATGAAGATTGGGAAGTTATTCCTTCACTCACTAATATTCCCACCTATGATTTTCAGCCGGAAATGTCCACTCCCCAAATAACTCAAACTGTCATTGAAAAATTAAAATTAAACAAATACCATTTTATTGTTGTTAATATCGCCTGTCCTGATATGGTGGCTCACACCGGCAATCTTAAAGCTACTATTAAAGCCTGTGAAGCCGCTGACATAGCTTTATCTAAAATTATTCCTATAGTTCTAGCCATGAATGGCACAGTTCTTGTTACTGCTGATCATGGTAATGCTGAAGAACTTATCAATTTGCAAACCGGCCAGATAGATACTGAACATTCTAATAATCCTGTCCCTTTTATCTTAGTTAATAAACAATATGCCAATCAACCTGAAGCTTTACCTCCGGGAATATTAGCAGATATTGCTCCAACTATTTTAAAACTAATGAATTTTCCTAAACCTGAAGAAATGACCGGCAAGTCATTAATATGAATCTTAATCATTTATTTCAACCTCAATCAATCGCTGTTGTTGGTGTATCTCAAAATCCAAACAAAATCGGCCATCAAATATTTAAAAAGCTGACAACCTCAACTTCTATCAAAGTTTTTCCTGTCAATCTTAAAAGAAAGTCTATTCTTAACCACCAGTGCTATTCCCAAGTCTCAGATATTCCTCACATTATTAACCAAGTCATTATTGCTATTCCTGCAGCTTTTGTTTTACAAGCTGTTAAAAATTGTATTCAGAAAAAAGTTAACAATATAGTTATTGTTTCTGCTGGCTTTTCTGAATCAGGCTCTCAGGGTAAAAAGCTTGAATCTAAACTTAAATCTCTTCTTAAAAAAGCCAATATTTCTTTATTAGGCCCTAATTGTTTAGGTTATGCTAATCTTGCCAAAAATATTGACCTTACTTTTGCTAAAACTAAACCTCAGAAAGGCAATATTTCTATTATTTCTCAATCAGGGGCTATTGGCGCTTTTCTTTTTGACTGGGCTGGAAAGGAAAATTTGGGTTTTTCTAAATTTGTTAGTTTAGGCAATCGAGCTGATATTTCTGAAATTGACTGTCTTCACTATCTTCAACAGGATAAACAAACTAAAGTTATTGGCCTTTATCTGGAATCTTTTAAAGACGGTAAACAGTTTTTAATTGAAGCCAGCAAATTAACTTATCACAAGCCAGTTATTGTTCTTTTTGGAGGTAAAACCAAAATTGGTCATCAAGCCGCTCAAAGTCATACAGCCGCCTTAGCTCAGGAAACCGATGTTATATCCACTGCCATTAAACAAGCAGGCTGTATTCCGGCTCAATCTTTAAATCAATTTACTGATCTTTTGGAGATTTTTTCCTTAGAACCTCCTTTAACTGATAATGACTTAGTTATTATTTCCAATGCCGGCGGTCCGGCTATTTTAGCCGCAGACCAAACTGATCAATCAGAATTTCATTTAACCGGTTTTTCTCACAAGATTCATAATCAGCTTAAAGCATCACTTCCGCCTCAATGTCAGTTAAATAATCCTGTTGATCTATTAGGAGATGCTTTAACAGATAGATTTCATCAGGCATTAAAAATTATTACTCAAGACAAACTCAAAGACGCTTATCTTATTATCCTCACTCCCCAAACCATGACTCAACCTCAGGAAACAGCTAAAACAATAGTTCAATTATTTAAAAACATTAACAAACCAGTAGTTGTTTCCATGCTTGGCGGCAAAACAGTTGATTCAGCTAAAGCAATTCTGCAAAAAAACAATATTGCTACTATTGATTTTCCTCAAAAAGCAGTTAAGTATTTAAATTATCTTTATAACTACTACCATCAGCGTCAGAAACATCTTCCTTATCCTGTTAGAAAAACAAGAACTAAACCTATCTCTAAAAAAAGGCTTTATAATCTTAAAACAGATCTTCCCTCCGGTACTCTTAACTGGCAAAACATTAAAAAATTAGCCAAAACATATTCTTTGCCTTTAATAGATACTAAAATATTAACAGAGAAAAATATAGTTCAAATAATTAAAGATTTTGGTTATCCATTAGTTCTCAAGTCAGATCCTCAGGAAGCCATTCATCGGACTGAAAAAAAAGGTCTTTACCTTAATCTTAAGACTCAAAATAGTGTTAAACAAGCTTTTAAAGCTTTAAAGAAAAACTTTTCTACTATTTTAGCTCAACCACAAATTCAGGATGGAGTTGAATTATTTATTGGCGCTAAACGCCATTCCAGCTTTCCTCCTATGATAACCATTGGCTCCGGTGGTATTTATACTGAAATTTATCATGATATTGCTCATGCCTTTTTGCCGTTAAATAAAAAGCTAATTCATCAACTTTTGGATCAGACAAAAATCGGCCAGATAATTAAAGGCACTAGGGGATTACCTCCAATGGCTATAGATAAAATTAAAAATCTTCTTCTTAATGTATCGCAAATGATGCTGGATATTGACACTATTCAGGAATTAGACATAAATCCTGCCATTATCAGTCATGACAAAATCAGCATAGTTGATATGAAAGTAAAAGTCTAATTCCTTGAGGTTTATCTCTACTTATAGTATTATTTAAAAATGACTCTTCCAGTAAAATCTGAAATATCCGTTGGGACAGGTTCAGAACCTCTTCCCGATCCAAATAAATTCCCTACTTATACTGCAGAACATGAAAAATCATTGTTTGAAATCATTCAAAAAGCCGAAATACTGAGAGGTCAAACTAGAGGGGACAATTCTAATCTTTCTGACGAACAAGAACTATTGTTTCAAAAAGAAGCCCAAGCAATTACAGAAATTACTCATCGCTATACACCTGGAATAATTTTTTCAATTAATAAAATTGCAGAAGCAAGACCATATTTATTAAATCTTGACGATAAAAACTTCATAGATGAACTTCGCAGAGAAGGAATGTTGGCACTTATAGAAGCAATCAGAAATTTTCCTCGTAAAGGGAAAGACATTTTTTTCCCATATGCAGCAGATTTTTTTAGAAAAAGAATTATTAAAAAAATACTTTATGAGCGCCATAGAGAAAAACAAGAAGATTTATTAGAACAAGAGCTCAATCAACTTATTAAAGATCAAGGACAAACAAAACCACCTTATGAAAGAGTGCCAAAAAAGTAAGAATAATTCTTCCAGAAAAATAACTATAAATGAATTAAGACAGTCAGTTCGCCCTTAACTTTTTTATCTCCTAATTTTTCAATTAATTTTTTAGCTGTTCCCCTCATTATTTCCTCAAATTTCTTAGTCATTTCTCTGGCTATTACTATTTGTTTCTCAGGAAATATTTCCTTTATCATTTCTAAAGTCTTTTTTATTCTAAAAGGGGATTCATAAAATATTGTTGTTTGTTTTTCTTTTAATTCTTCCAGCATTTTTCTTTTCTTACCTTGCTTCTTAGGCAAAAATCCTAAAAATAAAAACTTATCCATTGGCAATCCTGATACTACTAATCCTGCTAATAAAGCTGAAGCTCCAGGAATAGCCATAACTTCAATCTTTTCTTTTACACATTCTCTTACTAGCTTAAATCCTGGATCAGATAAAAGTGGTGTGCCTGAATTAGAAATCAAAGCAATATTTTTATCTTCCTTTAAAAGCTCTATTATTCCATTTATTCTTCTATCCTCATTTCCATCATAAAAACTCATTAATCCAGGTTTTCTTTCTGGATCTTTAGAATAGTCTTTATAATGCTCCAATAGCATTCCGCTTTTTCTGGTATCTTCGCATAAGATAATATCCACAGAAAAAAGAGTTTCCAAAGCTCTTAAAGATATATCTTTCATATTGCCTATCGGCGTTGACACTATATATAATTTCCCCATATAATGACCATTGTAGCATGAGTACATTTAACTGGAAAATTGTTGGGGCAGCTGGCGAAGGAATTAAAGTCGCCGGCCTTATTTTCTCCAAAACCTGCTTTGATCAAGGTTTCTTTATTCATGGCTATACAGAATATCCTTCTTTAATCCGCGGTGGCCATAATACTTTTCAGGTTGCTTTTAGTCTTGAAGAGCAATCAGCCCCTCAAATTAAACTTGATTTATTAGTTGACCTTGATGGCTCAGCCATTAAATTACATCAATCAGAAATCACTGACAAAACCATTATTTTAACTAATACTCAACCAACCAATAACAATATTCTTAATTTACCTTTAGATGAATTAATCAAACAAGCATCTGGTGTTCCTCAGATGAAAAATATTATTGCCTTAGGAGCCAGCTGTTTCTTTTTTAATCTGGATCTGGAAATTTTAAATCAGGAAATAGTCAAAGCTTTTTCCAAAAAAGGTCAGGAAGTTATTTCCAAAAACCAGCAAGTGGCTAAACTTGGCTATGATTTTGTTAAAAAAAACTATTCAGATAAAATTATCACTCAGGAAAAACCCCAATCTCCTCAAAAAGATTCCCTTTTCTTAACTGGTAATCAAGCTTTATCTTTAGGCGCTATTGCTGGCGGCATGAAAATATATTTAGCCTATCCCATGACTCCAGCTACTTCTATTCTTCATTTTATGGCTAAACATCAAAAAACTGCTAATATTACTGTCCGCCATGCCGAAGATGAGATAGGTGTTATTAATATGGCCTTAGGCTCTTCTTTTGCTGGCGCTAGATCAATGGTGGCTACTTCCGGCGGTGGTTTTTCTTTAATGAATGAAGGTTTAGGTTTATCTGGTGTTTCTGAAACTCCTCTGGTTATTGTTAATGTTATGCGCCCTGGCCCAGCCTCTGGTATGCCTACCTGGAGTGGGCAAGGGGATTTACTTTTTGTTATTAATGCTTCTCAGGATGAATTTCCTAGAATAGTTTTAACTCCGGGCGATCCTCAGGAAGCTTTTCAATTATCAAAACTGGCTCAGAATTTAGCTGAAAAATACCAATTGCCAGTTATTATTCTTAGTGATAAATATTTAGCTGAATCATACTTTACTGTTAAAAAATTTACTGCTCAGCATACTAATCAACGCTATGGCTTAGTTGATAAATCTAGCCTTACACAAGATAAACCATTCCCCCGCTATCAAAACACTGACTCAGGTGTTTCTCCCAGAACCTTACCCGGACAAGCTAATGGTGTTCACCTTTGCAACAGCTATGACCATGATCAATTAGGCTATGCCACTGAAGAAATTGACCAGAGAAATAAACAAGTTGAAAAAAGAAACAAGAAAATTTCTTTTATCTTAAAAGATGCTGATTTTCCTCAACCTCAATTATTTGGATCTCCAACAGCTAAACACACCCTTGTTTCTTGGGGATCAAACAAAGGTGTTATTTTACAAGCTTTAAAACAACTGCCAGATGTTAATTTCATCCATTTTCCTTGTGTCTGGCCTTTTCCCTTAGAAAAATTTAATCAGCTGACCAAATCAGCCAAGAATTTAATTACTCTTGAATGTAATTCCACCAGTCAATTAAGCTTATTAATCCGTCAGCAAACTAGCATTAATATTACCAATCATCTTTTAAAATATGATGGTCGGCCTTTTTATCCATCTGAAATAGTAAATTATTTTAAATCCAAAACAACATGACGCCAACTTCAACTCAAACTAGAGCTACTACTATAAAACCAACATGGTGTCCTGGTTGTGGCAACTTTGGCATTCTTACAGCTATTAAATCAGCTTTAGATAAACTTAATATTCCTCCACATCAAGCAGTTTTGACTTATGATGTTGGCTGTTCTTCAAATATGGCTGATTTTGTCTATGCTTATGGTTTTCATGGACTTCATGGCAGGGCTTTACCTTTAGCCGCTGGCATTAAATTAGCTAATCCCAAATTGCCGGTTATTGCCATTATTGGTGATGGTGGTTGTTTTGGTGAAGGCATTGCTCATTTTATTGGTTTAGCTAGAGGCAATCACGACATTCTTGTTATTACTCACGACAACTATCTATACAGTTTAACCACTGGTCAAATGTCACCTATCAGCCCTAAAGGTACTAAAACTCCTAGCACCCCTGAAGGTTCAATTGAAGAACCATTTAATCCCTTAGCTTCTGCTTTAATTAATCATGCTTCTTTTGTGGCTCGCGGTTTTGCCGGCGACATTCCTCATTTAACTAATCTTTTAACAGCCGGTATCCAACATCAGGGTTTTGCTGTTTTAAATATTCTTCAACCTTGTCCCAGTTACAATAAAACCATGACTCCTGATTGGTATCGCCAGCACATTCAATATCTGGAAAAACAAAATCACCAGCCAACTGATTTTAACAAAGCTTTAGATTTAGCTGTTAATCAAAAAGATAAATTACCTCTTGGAATTTTCTTTCAACAGCAAAAACCAACTTATCATCAACAACTGCCTAGCTTTAATCCTGATAATCCTCCTGCCTGCCAGGACATCTCCAAAATTAACATTAGCAGTTTATGCTAACTCCTGAGGGAAAAAACAAGAAAAAGAAACCCTTTTTTTCTAAATTAATTCACGGCTTTATTACCGGTAATGCTGACAATGATCCTGCCGGCATCTCTACTTACACCATTGTTGGAGCTCGTTTTGGCTTATCTTTAGCCTTATTTCATATTCTTTCTGCTCCTCTTTTAATAAATACTCAGGCTATTTGCGCCCGCATTGGTGATGTTACTAAAAAAGGCCTAGCTTCTGTAATCAGTTTATATTATGGCAAAACTTTAGCTACTATTGCCATGGTTTTAGTAGTTACTGCTAATATTCTCACTTTAGGCGCTGATTTTGCTGGAGTTGCCGCTGGCTTTAATCTCATTTTCCCTCAAATCAACATCCTTTTTATCTTACCTCTTATTGCCGCCATTCTCTGGTATCTTGTTGTTTTTAAAAGCTACAAAGTTATTTCCCGGGTTTTAGCCGGCCTTGGCATTATATTTATTTCATATATAATCACTGCTTTTTTAATTAAACCTGATTGGCTTCAAGTTGCTAAAGGAATTCTTATTCCAGATATTCAATTTACTTCCAACTTTTGGCTAACAGCCGTCGCTATGCTAGGCACCACCATTACCCCATTTTTATTTTATTGGCAGACTGCTGAAGAAATAGAAGATCACCCTTCAGTTAAAGATGTTAAATCTGAAGTCGGTCAAGTTTCTTGGGGTTTAATTTTTGCTATTATTACCTCTACTTTTATAATCATAACCAGCGCCCTAACTCTTAATAAGCATAATATTAGTGTTAATTCTGCCGCTGAAGCCGCCTTAGCTTTAAAGCCTTTAGCAGGGGATTTTGCCTCTCTTTTATTTGCTATTGGCATTATTGGTGCTGGCTTATTAGCTATTCCTGTTCTTACTTCCACTAGTGCTTATGCTATTGCTGAAACTTTTAACTGGCGCACTGGACTTAATAAAAAAGTTAATCAAGCCAAGGGCTTTTATACTGTTCTTACTTTTAGTTTTTTTGTTGGTTTAGCTATTGCTCTTTTAAAAATAAATCCCATTAAAATGCTTTTTTATAGTCAAGTAGTTAATGGCATCATCACCCCATTTATTTTAGCTATGATTTTAAAACTTGCTTCCAAAAAAGTAATCATGAAAAAATATACTATTGGAAAAACTCAAAAAACTATTGGTTGGCTGACTGTTGCAATAATGTTATTTGCCTCTATTGCTAGTTTTGTCCCCATTTTCTAATTAAACCCACTACTTTTCCTTGGATTTTTACATTACTTGCATATATAGGGCTCATACTGGAATTGGCTGGTTCTAGTTTCACTCTGGTAGCTTCTTTAAAAAATCTTTTTAATGTAGCTAAACCATTCTCCAATAAAGCTACTACAATATCTCCATTATTAACATTCTCTTCTTCTTCAACCACCACATAATCACCATCTAATATTCCCTCTTCTACCATTGAATCTCCTTTTACCTGCAGCACAAAGGCTCTTTTTTTACCGCTCACCATTGACGGAGAAATTCTATATGATGCATTTGGATCTGCGTGTGGTTCAATTGGTTTACCAGCCGCAATATAGCCAAAAATCGGTAGACTTAATCCTAAGCCTTCACTAGTGTAGCGCTTGTCAACAATTTCTAAACCTCTTACAGAACCCTCATATTTCTTCAAAACACCTTTTCTTACTAAAGTAGCAATATGTTCATGAACTGTTGCTAAAGACGATAAATTCATTGCAGTAGCAATCTCCTGAAGAGTAGGGGAATGACCATTTCTCTGTATGTATTGAGAGATATAGTCAACAATTTGTTTTTGGCGGCGGTATAAAGTTACCGGCATATGGCCTCCTTTTTGTTCGAATTTTGTATGTGCTATCTTCGATTCATATTAGCCCGATTTTTTCCCGAATGTCAACCACCAATTTACATCCTATCTGAAAAACTTTACAATAACAACATGCTTAAGCGCCTTTTTTATTCTTTAATAATTGTTTTTTTTCTTTTTCTTTTATCTATTTTTCCTGCTCAGGCTCAAACTGAATTCAGCACTTCCTACAATATTCAATATACTGTTTTAAATTCCGGTGTCACTCAGGCAAAATACAGCATTGGTTTGATTAATAGATTATCCAACATTTATGCTACTGAATTCAGTCTATCAATCGGCTCCACTAAAATCAGCAACATTAAAGCCTATACTGCCTCTGATTCTTTAGATGCCCAATCTACTCAGGGCAGCAAAACAACTAACATTACTATTCCTTTTAAAGAACAAGTCGTTGGTAAAAATAAATCTAATGATTTTTTTCTGGAATTTGACAGTCGGGATTTTGCCAATCAATTAGGCAATATTTGGGAAATCTCTATTCCTAGATTATCAGAAACAGACGATTTAAAAGATTATCAGCTTAATCTAACCATTCCTCTTTCTTTTGGCAAACCTGCTTTTATCAATCCTTCTCCTATTAACACTAGTGTAAATGACGGCTATATCACTTACTACTTTAGCTCTGAAGATTTATTAAAAAAAGGTGTTAGTGCTACTTTTGGAGAAAAACAATATTTTGATTTTTCCCTTCAATACAATTTGGAAAATCCCAATATCTATCCTGCTAAAACTGAACTTGCTCTTCCTCCTGATACCCCCTTTCAGCAAATTATCTACCAATCTCTCAATCCTCTTCCTGAAGATATTAATATTGATGAAGATGGTAACTGGATGGCTGTTTATAACTTAAAATCAAAAGAAAATCTTACCATCACTGCCACTGGATCAGCTCAAATATCTTTATCTCCCCGTCCTGACTTTCCCAAAACCTATCTTAAAAATATCCAGGATTACTTAAAACCCCAACAATATTGGGAAGTTGATCATCCTAAGATTAAAGAACTAACAGAAACTGTTGTTACCCCTCAATCAATCTATCAATATGTTGTTAATAACTTAATCTATGATTATGGTCGTCTTGGAGAAGATGCTGTTCGTTTTGGCGCTGTTAATATTTTAGACAATCCTGATTCTGCCATTTGCATGGAATTCTCTGACTTATTTATCACCTTAGCCAGAGCTAACAACATTCCTGCTAGAAATGTTAATGGTTTTGCTTATACTACCAACTCTGCCTTAAGACCCTTAAGTCTTAAAAAAGATGTTCTTCATGCTTGGCCTGAATATTACGATGATGTTAAAAACCTTTGGATTCCTGTTGATCCTACCTGGGGCAATACCACTGGCGGCATTGACTATTTTTCCCAATTTGATTTAAATCATTTTGCCTTTGCTTTCCAAGGAATTAATAGCGATTATCCTCCTCCTGCAGGCGCTTACAAAACTGACAATCAGAATAATAAAGATATTAATATTACTTTTGGAAAACCTGTTACTGCTCAACCGCAAACTAAACTTAGACTGCAATTAGCTAAACAGTCAATTGCCGGCTTGCCCCTTACAGCAAAAATTACTTTAATAAATACTGGCAATGTTGCTGTTTACAATCAAACAATTAATCTAACTGCCAACCGTATTAAAATCAAACCTAATCAATGGCAAGTACCTCTACTGCCTCCTTTTACCTCTAAGACTTTTGAATTTCAAATTCCCCCTGCATCATGGAGCAGTAAATTTACTGCCACTATTACCGCTATATCCAATTCCAGCTCAGATAAACAACAAACCTCTTTTGTACCTGTCCACAGTTTTATATTCCAACATCCAATTACTTTTAAAATTCTCAGTTTGCTTATTGGTATCAGCATCCTCTGGTTTGTCAGCAGACTTGTGATAAAATATAAAAAATGAAGTCTTTTTTACGGCTTAGCCTGCTTAACTCCATTTGTCTTTATGCAGTTGCTTCTTTTTTTCCTGGCTTAATTATCAGCCAGCAATTCACTCATCTTTTATACAGTGGTTTTATTCTTGCCTTAGTTAACACTCTTATTAAACCCCTCATCAAACTTTTTCTTCTGCCTTTAAACTTACTCACACTTGGTATTTTTTACTGGATTTCCAGTGTCATCAGTCTTTTTATTTTCACTAAAATAGTCAACTATATTCAAATTATTCCTTTTATTTCCCCTGTCATAAACAAATCAGGCTTTACTATTCCTAGTCTTGCAGTCAATTTTATTTTTTCATTAATTATCAGTTCATTATTATTAAGCATTTTTTTCAATTTACTTAATTGGATATTGACTGAGGAGTAAATATGCTGATTCTTACTATTCTGCAAATTATTATTTCCATCCTATTAGTTGCTGTTATTCTTCTTCAAGCTAAAGGCACAGGTTTAGGCACTGCTTTTGGAGGCTCTAATCAAATGTATCACTCTAAAAGGGGAATGGAAAAAGTAGTTTTTACTTTAACCATTTTTCTTGCTTTTGTTTTTATTACCCTCTCTGTTATTAGTCTCATTTTATGATTTTTACCCGTCCTTTCCGAAAACCTTTTTGGATTATCAGTTCATTCTTTAAAAAACATAAACGTTTAATTTTAATAACTACCAGTATTGGCGCTTTTTTATTTTTCTTTGTTAAAAACCTTGTTCCTTTCATTCCTCAACCTAAACCTCATCTTAAAATAGGCATCATTGGCCAATACACTTTACAAACTCTTCCTTTAGATATAGCTAGACTACTTAGTAAAGGACTGACTCAGGCAAATGAAGCAGGCGAGATTACTCCGGACATGGCTCAAAGTTGGGAAATTCTTGAAGAAGAAACTGTCTACCAACTAAATCTTCAGCCTAATCTTTTCTGGAGAGATAATACTCCTGTTGTTTCCTCAGATATTAATCTTAATATTTCTGATGTAGACATAACTTACCTTGACGATTTAACTATTCAATTTAAGCTCAAAGAACCCTTTTCTCCTTTTTTATCAGTTTTATCTCAACCTATATTAAAAAATAACACTATTGGTGCTGGTCAATATGTAGTTAAAAAATCAAAATACAAAAACAATTATCTTAAAGAATTAAAACTCTTAGGCTTGCATAATAATATTACTTATCGCTTTTATCCATCTCAACAAGCAGCTTGGACAGGTTTTAAATTAGGTGAAGTTGATCAATTAAAAAATCTTCTCACAAACCCTTTAGATGAAAAATGGTCTGCCAAAGTCAAACTCCAGGAATCAACCACCTACAATCAATACATTGCTATCCTTTTTAACTTGAATCATGAAAAATTGGCTGTAAAATCTTTACGTCAGGCTTTAGCTTATGCTCTAGAAAGCAAAAATCCTGATTCAAGTAGAGCTTTAACACCCATAAATCCTCAATCATGGGCTTTTAATTCCCAAGTAAAAACTTATGATTACAGTCCTCAATCTGCCCAAGAGTTATTTACCAAAGCTCAGGAAGAAGCCAGTATTAGCGGTAAACTTGAGTTAACACTAGGCACCAGTCAATCATTTCTTGATTTAGCTGAATCAATTAAACAATCTTGGGAAAAAACTCTGGATATTCAGGTTAATGTTAAAATTATCAATTCTATTCAGGATGATTATCAAATTTTACTCGTAGCTCAAAAAATTCCTCTTGATCCTGATCAACATGCTCTCTGGCATTCTACCCAATCTACTAATATTACTCATTATTCTAATCTTAAAGTAGATAAACTGCTTGAAGATGGTCGTAAAATCTCTGACCAGAAAAAACGCCAGGAAATCTATTATGACTTTCAGAAATTTCTTTTAGAAGACAGCCCCGCTATTTTCCTCATGCACCCCAAAACCTACACTATCGAGAGAAAGTAAAAACTAACTCCCATCTACTTCAGACACCTCATCTCCTACAGCAGGAAATCTTATTCCATTTCTGATTCTATCCGAAAATCACATCTGAAATTGCTATATATGGACTATTTTCGTACGAGAACGTGTGAATTTTTCCAGTAGATGTAATTTTTTCTCCACTTTTAGTAAGCAGCGTTTTTTTATTGGGCTTGCCTTGAAATTTAGTAATAGCAATTCGCATAAACTCTTTTGAACTCACATCAAGGAATTTTCTAATATTGATACCATATAACTCACCAGGCATATAGCCAAGTTTTTTGTGATGCTCTTCGTCAGCCCATATTATTTGAAATGAAAATACATCAGCAACACAAGCAAGATTTTTGTATTTTTCATTCGCAAATTTGACAACCGGATCAAAATTTGAAAAATCCATATATTATTTATTGTAAATCAAAAAAGAACAAGAGTAAAAACTAATTCCCTTCTGTGAACCGATTGGGGCTATTCTCGAACACCATTAACCATATTTTATTAAACACTTATCAGTCATTTGAAATTCTTGATTCCGTTAATCATTTATTTCTGGAAATGTGACCCAAAAGGTTTGGCATTGGAAGCACCTAATCGTAGACCTGAAGAAGCTCAAAGACCAACTATTTCCTCAAGAGAACTACTCCTTTTAACTTACTACAAATGGGAGTTGAAACATGGTAAAGTGTAATAATGTTAGATGAAAGTAGTGCTGACTACAAGCCAAAGGCTAAAAAAGAGCAACAAGGACAAGAAAAAGTGTCGCGTCGAGAATTCTTCAAACTTGTTCCTGCATTTTTAATGATACCTGGCCTACCTATATTTGATATACTTGACGATGCTTATTCAGAACAGAAAAATGATTATTTAGCACGGGAAGTCATAGCTAGTGGGGAAATTCCTGAAATAGTTGATCTTAACGAGCTATTACCATATGAACCAAGGAAATTTTTTGACACACTTGCAGTTTTACCAAAAGGCTGGAGAGGAGAAGGGCCCAGTCCGACAGACTGCATCTTTCCTTATACCTTGCATGATTTTGAAAAAATGACACCTATTCAACAATGGTGGCTATGGTATGCCAAACATAATATACCACACATCTATGAAATCCCACCAGGCGTGGCCAATACCCCACCGCTTAAAGCCATTATTCCCGAAAACATACCTGAGTTACAAGAAATTAAAAATATTTACCCACCCGACATTCGATTTGAAGAATTACTAAAAACAGTTTCTCCCGCTACCCATCCAGATCTTTTTCCATTTGAAGATTTCAAAGTAGGCGGTAAATACCCTGAAAGAGTCCAAAGACTTTGGCAAAGAATAGTTGATATAGCTAAAATCACCAGTGTGGTTAAAACGTTGCGCGACAATTATGAAAACTTACCAAAAGGCGGAGGAAAAACAGAAGAAATTCAAGCAGAAATTGATCGATTGAACCAAATTATTAGTAACCAAATAATACCAAAATTTAGAGATCCAGTGATGCTCGAATTAACAGCCCGAACGTCTGTGATACATTTTATTCCAGATAGACGAATCTTCCCCGATGAAAAACATATTCCTGCTTATAATACACATTCACACTGTTACCAATGGGTTGTGCGCATAATCGATTTAGTTTGCTGGCTTAACAACACTAGAGAAAAAAGCCCTGTAGTTATCAAGGACAACGGCATGTACGAAATGAGGAAGATGCCCTCTGAATCAGATAACCAAAGGCTAAATATTAACAATTTTTTTGATTGGATGGAAAACGAATCACGAGATAATGGCTGGATTGAACTTACAGGTTTACCATATCCAGAACTACTTAGAAAAGCTGGTGAAGGAAAATTTATTGTTGGATTAAGTTATTGGCGAAGGGGCAATAGACCTAACCACTCTTATATCATGAGAATACCGTCAACAGGCAACATTCTTAATCCCCATCCCCAAACCTTAGTAATAGCCGAACTTTTGGGAGGACCGCCCTCGGGGGATTTATATCTCCCATTTAACCCAGATAAATACGATAAAGACAATAAGACTGAAAGATTTTTTGCATACAATTATTAACATTGAACAACTCACGATCCAATACACACCATCCCAAGTCAAATATCCCACCTTCGCTTTCTTGTGAACCGATTGGGCGTCTGTTCGAACCCCATTAACTCTATTTTACTCAATACATACCAGTCATTTGAGATTCTTAATTCCACTAAACACCTATTTCTAAAAGTGTGAATCAAATGGTTTAGCATTGGAACCACCTTGTCGTAGACCTGAAGAAGCTAAAAGACCAGCTATTCCCTCAAGAAAACTACTACTTTAATCTAATCTCTCAAAAACCAAACAAGCCAAGTGTCCGTGCCATCAACCTTCATTTTGGCATAGTAGTGATCATTTTTATTTTTCCTGTTCTTCAAGAATTTATCAATTTCTGACTGATCAATTAACTTTACAATCTGTGTTTTCCTATGTTCATAATTATATCCAGAAAATTCCAAATTATAATTTGCAATATCAATATCAGCCGCAGTGGACATAGCTAGTGCTGCAGCTGGAAAGTATATTTCCTGTGAGTTTTCATATTTTTCAAGTTCGCACTTAATCAGCCAACAATTACTATTTCCTTTAAATAGTGATTCATCTAGATTAATACTATTTCCATTACTTTCTTGGTCTGGTGTTTCGTTAAAGGTTTTTTCATCAGCACTAGGATGGTTACCCTTCAGTCTTACTCTCCTTACTTCAATACTATCAACATCAACACCCTCGATTGTTACATTAATGTTTATTTCACTTGGACGGTCGCTGAAGTCATAGCATCGTGGTTCTTGAAAGAAATTTCTCATCTTTCTCTCAATATTCATTTTGGCAAAACTGACCAAATACGCTGAAAAATATGGTTCAAGAAAATGCCCAGTCTCAAAAAGAAAATGCTGGAATCTTTGAACATTATCATAAACCTCTAGATTATATTCATCCGGTAACTGCCATAAACGATGCGACCACTCATGTATTAAACCCCAATCTAACCAAACACGACCTTCCTTGTCTTGAATAGAGTCATTACGATCTGAAAACACATATGTTCTATCAGGGATCTTTGCTCCGGGAGGATATCCAAAAACAGTCCATTCATCCTCTCCAATTTTTTCATGCCAGACTTTCCAAAAATATCCTTGACTAATTTCCTTTGTAGTATCTACACGATAGTCTTTAGCTATCGCCCAACTGCCATCTGTATCTATCGGGTATTTATCATTGAATTGCCTCATCCACTTCATGTCCAATGCTTCATTCAAAACGTCCTTCAGTTTATTAGAAAAAGTCTTTGGCATATCGTCACTAATAACCACTATTCTTCTTAAAACAGATTCCATTTCTGCTGGCGGTTTCGCATTTTCAAAGCATCTGTTCATTGCATCAACATGCATTTGAATCCACTCTACAAAATCAACACCTGTTTCTTGCTGGCGCTCTATAAAACTATCATATGCAGATTGTCTTACTACAACTTCTAAATACCTTTCATTTGCTTTTAATAATTCTTTTCTCTGTTCAACCTTATTTCCAATAGTAATACCTTCTTCTTCGGCAAATTTTTCATCAAGAGATCCGTAGAGCTTGATGATTTGATCTTCTGATGTAATCTTTTCACCCAAACCATAGACCTTTACATCATGAACCAATTTAAATTCTAAAAACTGGGGCGTCTCTATGGGTGTAGATGCAGATGTTTCAGTTGGCTCTATGGGTGTAGATGCAGATGTTTCAGTTGGCTCTATGGGTTTAGGTGTCTCAATTGATGGAGAATCTGTATCTAGAGGCAAAGTATCTTCTAGTCCTGTTTGGGATTCGTCGAATAAACATCCAGGTAGGACCAATGCCGCAAAAGCAGTTCCTAAAAGTCCCAAAAACTGTCGTTTGTCAACTTTTTTTCTACCCACTTGGGTAGATGGTAAAACCTCTGCATCCTTATCAGGTAATTGTGAAGCAGGTATTTCTTCCGGACTGTTTCTACTAATGTTCATATTACTTCTTATCTTATCACTATAAAAAATATAGATGAAAATCTTTCATAGCAAGATACTATTAAATTCCCAAATTAACCTATCACATCAACCTAATCTATATTTGTGAGCCGCCTGGGACTTGAACCCAGAACCTAATGCTTAAGAGGCATTTGCTCTACCAATTGAGCTAGCGGCCCTTTTGTACGCCTGGTAGGACTCGAACCCACAATCCCTCGTTCCGAAGACGAGTGCTTTAATCCATTAAGCTACAGGCGTTCACTATATATTATATATCACCACTCCTATTTTATCCCTTCCCTCAATTTCTCCATTAAAATCGCATAAAACCGTAAATTATGTATTGTTGCCAATCTCAAAGCACTTAAATCTTTAATCTTAAACAAATGATTTAAATATGCTCTTGAGTAATCCGTGCATAATAAACAATCGCAGGCCGTACTAACAGGTTCATCTGCATGATAATGCATTTGCTTCTGAGGGGAGTAGTATTTATAAAACCCATCTTCATTTACATCTATGCCATCAATTGATTTAGCTGTATAAACATATAGTCGTTTATGCCTAGCATCTCTAGTAGGCAATACACAGTCAAAAATTCCATAACCCATGCTAACTAAATTAACAATCTCATCAGGTTTACCTATGCCTAGGCCATATAGAAAATATTCATCTGGAATATCCTTTTTTATTCTCCTAGCCACATCATAATTAAATTCACCTGATTCTTTTAAAGGCCAGCCTCCATAGCCATAACCATCAAAGCCAATCTCTAACAGCCTTTCAGCACACTCCTTGCGCAGTTTTAAATGATCACCACCTTGGACTACACCTAATAAATACGGCCTTTTATCTTTATCAAGTTCTTCCTTCTCACAAATTCTTTCAAACTCGTCCTTACACTTCTTAGCCCATAAAACAGTTCTATCAACTGTTTCTTTAGCTTTTTTAATATCTGCCCCCGGCATAGTAAAATCATCCAAAACCACTGCCATATCTGGTTTTAACAACATTTGAAATTGAATTGATTTTTCCGGAGTTAATTTAACTTTTTTCTTTCTGGATAAATTGAAAAACACCCCTTCATCTGTTACTTTCCCATTGTATTTCTTAGCCAAGCTCATTACTTGGAAACCCCCTGAGTCAGATATCACCGCTCCATTCCAGTTCATAAATTCTCTGATACCCCCAAATTTCTTTAACACTCTTTTACCTAGGTCTGTATATAGATGATAAGTATTTACCAAAATACTTTCTATCCCCACCTTTTTTATATCCCTGCTATCTATTGTCCTCACCACCGCTCTGGTAGCATCAGGGAAAAACAAAGGCAACTTCAATTTTCCATCTCTATATTTAAAAAACTTCTTTCTCATCCTTAGATTTTAACATAACCTAAAATTAATCATCAGAATTTTCAACAATTATAAATCTATCCCAGATGACAAATCAACTAATACTCAGTTCTAAATAAACTTATCTAAATAAATAGCCAAATCTCTTACAGTTCCATGCTCTTTTAGAAGTTCTCCAGCATGACTTGGAGATATAGGAGGATCAAATTTCATTCCTCGTGGCCCATTTCTATCTCTTATTATTTTTATTTTCTGCTCTTTCATGCTTCTCTTTAATAACTTAAATCAATAATATTATTTGCAATTCTACCACATATCTTGCAAATATATAAAAAATACTTTACAATAACCTTTACAATAAACTTTACAATTATTTTACAATTATGTTTAAACCTAAATACACTCTTACTAAAAAACTCCTATCTAATATTACCCAGATAGAAAGGCTTTATGGCCAGCTTGAGGCCTACAAAATCCCTAAAAAACTGGAAATTAACCTTGAGAGAGATAACTTAATTCAATCTTCATATGTCAGCAACAGCATTGAAGGCAATCCCTTAACTTTAAAAGATGTCACTAATTTACTTTTAGATGATCGTGTTCCTGTTAACAGAGATGAAAAAGAAGTCACTAACTATTTTTCCATTCTTAAAAATCTTAAAAATTATCAGGAAAAATCAATTTCTGTAGAATTGATTAATGATTTTCATAATCAATTAATGACTGGCGTTAAAGATGCCATATCCGGACAAATCAGAAACAAAAAAGTTATTATCGGCAAATATTCAAAAGAAAAAAAACAATCTCTTTCCTTAGAGGTTAAACACGAACCTCCTTTTCACAAAAAAAGTAACATAGAAAAATCACTTCAAGAACTTTTTTCTTGGCAAACAACAGAGACTGATCTGCCTATTGCTATAAAAACAGGCGTTTTTCATCATCATTTTGTATATATTCACCCATATATTGATGGCAATGGCCGTGTTTGTCGTTTATTAACCGCCTTAATATTTCTTCAAAACAAATATTGGGTTAATAAATATTTTGTTTTAGATGACTATTATGACATTGACCGCCACATGTACTCAGACAAACTCCATTCTGCAGATAAAGGAAATAAAACAGAATGGCTTGAATATTTTTCTGAAGGAATAATGTATTCTTTACAAGCCGCTTTAGCCAAGATTAAAAATGCCCAATCTCAATTACAAATAGAGGAAAGGCCAACCAAAAAAGAAAAACAAGTATTAGATATTGTTCAGGAAAGAAATGAGCTTACATCAACCGATCTTGTTGAAATACTAAAGATTTCCAGACAACAAGCTCACAATCTACTTAGATCATTAGTTGAAAAAGGCTTTTTAAACAAAAAAGGCAAAACTAAAAAAAGCTACTATTTTCTAAAATAGTTATTTTTCCCCAGCTATTTTAGCTCCTATTAAAGCCAAGCTTCCTCCGATAATAAAAGGTAGTGTGATTTTTTCTCCTAAAACAAAAAAGGGAAGAAGAACACCAAATATTGACTGAAGATAGATAAATAAATTAGCCGTAAGCTCAGAGCTTAATTTCAAAGCATATTGATAAATTAAATACATTATTCCTGTGCCAATTATTCCAAGATATAAAATGCTTAATATATGTTTAACTCCTATATTTACTAAATTGTAAACATTTAATTCATATATTGAAAAAGGAATACTGATAATAAAAGCTACTAAGCTAAAATAGAAAGTTAAAGCTAAAGGAGTAACTTTTAACTTTCTTTGTTTTTCTTTACTCATTAATCCATAAACCAAAAACATCATTGAAGCAATAAATATTAACCCATTACTCCAAGCTGATAAGTTAGCTTTTCCTTGTTCTAGTAAAGGCAATAAAACTACTATGCTCACTCCTAAAAACCCAACAATAACTCCCACAATCTTCTCAATTTTAATTTTTTCTTTTTTAAATACTGTTAAATACAAAACTGTCATTGCTGGAACTCCAGCAAAAATCATAATAGCCAACTGAGCTTTTGTGAATTGCAAACCAATAATAAATAAAATCGGATTAAGGGCACCAAATAATGCTGTTAAAAAAAGCTGTTTAAATTTATTTAAACTAAGCTCTTTTGATTTCACTATAAAAGGAAGTAAAAATAAACAAGCAGACAAAAACCTTATCATTACTAATGTAAATGGTTTAAATACTTCTAAAGCAATTTTTGATATTGTTGGAATTGAACCACCAAGCATTCCTGCCAGTAAAATAATCCAAAAAACTTTATTGACGTTTTTCCCATTACTCATAAACTAATATTATACTTCAAAATATTGCAAGAATTATAAACTTGCAAAATAACCAACAACTTTTAGCTGTTCTTGAAAAGACAATTTTTTAAATCTTTTTTTAAGTTGCTTCCCTTTCTTTTCGTCTTTTTCACCTGGCAAATAGCATTTTAAATTATATCCAGGCAACCAACCTCTTGCTGTAAGCCTCATTAACTCATCTCCTGAAGTAAAAGTAGGATGATCATCATCATGATAGCGCTTCAATGATAGTTTTTTAATAATATAAGGAGCACTAACGGAATTTTCATATTTAATTTGAGTCTCTATTTTGCGACCAATAGCATCAAATTCACCATCAGAGTATAGACCTAATAAATCTTTTATATCATCAACAACTCTCTCCACATTTCCATTTTCTGTTCTTCCTAATTCTTTTTGAGAACCCATAATCTAATTATTATATAGCAAAACCCGAATAAAACAACGAAAATTTATCCATGTGATATAATAACCATAGTTAACAGAAAAGCAGACTTGGTTTAAGCTCGCAATTCACTTTTATTGCTTCTTGTCTTTTACCCCTGTTTATTAAAAGAAAGAAGTAATATGTATAGACAAAATAGGCCTTTTAGAGGCAGAAATCAATCAAATTCATTTAGAGGTAGAGGTAGATCTCAATCATTTCGAGGCAGAAGACGACCACGATTTTTTGACCCTTCTTTTTTAATTAATAAAACCAAAACTAGTCAAGAAAATACAAGATTAGACGTTGTCAAAATTGACAATGAATTTGCTGACTTTCAAATACAAGAAAAAATTAAGATTAATATTAAAGATAAAGGCTATTTAACTCCCACACCAATTCAAGACAAAGTTATCCCCTTAATTATTAAAGGTCAAGATGTAGTCGGTATAGCCAATACCGGCACAGGTAAAACTGCAGCTTTTTTAATCCCATTAGTTGATAAAGTATTCAAAAACAAACATGAAAAAGTATTGATAATTACCCCAACAAGAGAATTAGCAGTCCAAATAGAGCAAGAGTTTATAGTCATAGCTAGAAATTTAAGAATATTTTCAGCCTTATGTATTGGCGGAGTTGGCATGGGCAGGCAAGTTAGTCGTTTAAGACAAAAACCTCAATTTGTAGTCGGCACACCTGGTAGATTAAAAGATTTACAAGAAAGACGAGTTTTAGATTTAAGAGGCTTTACTACAATAGTATTAGACGAGGTAGACAGAATGTTAGATATGGGATTTATTAATGATATACAACATTTAATTTCATTTTTATCTGATAAAAGACAATCATTATTTTTCTCTGCCACTATAGAAGGTAAAGTCAGACAAGTAATGACTAGATTTTTAAAAAATCCAGTCATAATCTCAGTAAAAACAAAAAATGTAGTTGATAATGTTAATCAGCAAATTGTCAGAATTGCCGGCGGGAACAAAATTGACGTTCTTCATGACCTTTTAATTCAAGAAGGCTTTAACAAGGTTTTAATATTTGGCAGGACAAAGTGGGGGATAGAAAAACTAGCCAAAGTCTTAATACAAAAAGGTTTTAAAGTATCCACCATTCATGGAAACAAATCACAAAATCAAAGACAAAGGGCCTTAACTCAGTTTAAAAGAGGTCAAGTAAAAGTATTATTAGCCACTGATGTAGCCCAAAGAGGTTTAGATATTAAAGATGTAACCCATGTTATTAATTTTGATTTACCAGAAACAGAAGAAGACTATATTCACAGAATCGGTAGAACCGCTCGGGCAGACAAAAAAGGCGTCGCCATTACCTTAATGCCTTAATTATTCCAAAAGACTACTTACATCAAAAAGTGTTCCTTCAGATCCAACAATTTTAGGCATCACCCCATTCCACTTGTCTATAAACATCTTTTGATTATCCAGCTTAATCTTTTCCAAAACTTGCACATTTAAGGTTTCTCTTTGTAAACTTTGCTCTTTAGCTTGACCCTCTGCTTGTGTTATTCTAGCTTCCTTTTGATATATCGCTTGCTCTGCTTTATTCTTTTCAGTTTCAACTTTTACCGCTTCGATTTGCTTAGTTTCAATCGCCCCTATATATTCTTCTGTAAATTTAATTTCTCTTATTCCAACAGAGTCCAAAATTAATCCATTTTCTTCAAAAGTAGTTTTCAAAGCGTTAAATATCTCATTTTGCACCTGAACTGATCCATCTCCTGTATACAAAGTGTCTGCAGTAAACCTTCTTGGGATATTTCTCGCCC